>Ga0129308_1000216_pt1 | contig 102519 bp, 87 predicted proteins | sample L827metagenome_FD_94440 | JGI IMG/M metagenome (GOLD analysis project Ga0129308, IMG submission 94440) | Ring-tailed lemur group fecal microbial communities from Wisconsin, USA - L827 metagenome | ecosystem: Host-associated > Mammals > Digestive system > Large intestine > Fecal | place: USA...
TCGTTGTCCATGAAGCGGTCAAGAGTGAGGACGGAAGCCGGGAACAGGAGGTAGAAATCTTCTACCGCTTTATCGGCAAAATTGATTGAATGATACCAATATCTTTAACTATGTGATACCGGAGAAACCTCTCCTGATATTTACAGCTGTAAGGCTCTTGCCGAACTGTATAATGTCACTCTTGATGACTTAGTTAATTTTTCCGAAAAGAATGCAGGACTTCCTGTACCGCCAAAAGGAAAACATATTTTTGGCATGGTTACCGTCGGAGAAAAAGGACAAATTGTAATACCCAAAAAAGCACGGGAAATTTTTGAAATTCATGCAGGAGATAATTTGATCATTCTGGGAGATGAGGATCAGGGAATTGCAATTATAAAATCCTCGGAAATGGTAAAGCTCATGCAAAATATTCAAAGCTTTTTGAATGATAACCATACCAACAACGAATAAAAAAGAAAGGACAAGTATAATGAGTAAAATCGCATTTTTCTGCATTCCGGCGCATGGTCATACAAATCCTACTCTTGCAGTAGTAAAGGAGCTGATAAACCGGGGAAATGAAGTCTGGTATTATTCCTACGATATCATGAAAGAAAAGATTGAATCAACGGGAGCTAAATATATCTCCTGCGATAAGTATGATATTCAAATGCAATTAAAACCGGAGGATGCGGACCGGGTAGGAAAGGATATCGCATTTTCCACAGAAATTCTTGTAAAAACCACTCTTGCATTGGATGAGGCTGTTTATGAGGATATGAAAGCATGGAAACCGGATTGTATTGTAGCGGATTCTGTAGCCACATGGGGCAAATTAACCGCCATGAAGCTGCATGTTCCCTTTGTTTGTTCAACCACTACTTTTGCCTTTAACAAATACTCTGCCCGAATTATGAAGCAGGATTTTAAACAGCTTTTTCAAATGATGCTTTCTATGGGAAAATCAAAGAAATATATTAAAATGCTTCAGGAAAAAGGTTATCCTGTCAAAAATATTATTTCCATTGTCCAAAATGATAATGATACCGATACTATTGTTTATACATCCCCGGAATTTCAGCCATTTTCCGAAACCTTTTCGGACAAATATGTTTTCGTAGGGCCATCCATCCGCAAAACCGATCAGGAAGTAAATAAATCAGAAAAAAGGACAATATATATTTCTCTTGGTACGGTCAATAATCAGGTTACTTCTTTCTTTCAAAACTGCATCAGTGCCTTTAAAGACAGTGATTTAAATGTGATTATGTCGGTTGGAGATATTATTGATCTGAATGATCTCGGTACCATTCCGGAAAATATCAAGTTGGAAAGAAGCGTAGATCAAATTAATGTACTGCAGCAGGCAGACGCTTTTATTACCCATTGCGGCATGAACAGTGTAAGTGAAGCGCTTTATTATCAGGTACCCCTGATACTCTTTCCGCAAACCAATGAACAGAGCGGTGTTGCCTACCGCGTCAATGAATTAGGTGCCGGAATTTATTTAAAAGAAAACAGCGTAGCTGCCATACAGCAGGCAGTAAAAGAAATTTTGGAAAACAACTTATATAGAAGCAATGCCCAAAAAATTTCCGAAAGCTTCCATAAATGCGGCGGAGCAAAGGCAGCTGCAGACAGAATTTTATTCATAGCAGAAAAGAGAGCATCCCAAAAGTTATAAAATAACTTGAGGGATGCCCTCTTTTTAGTAAATTAATATATGACCGGATTTAAACTTCACTGGAATCACTAACTATTTCACTGGCTACCGCACCTGAAACAGCTGCAACCGCTTCCTTCTTTTCATCATCGGAAAGCCCTGTAAAATTTATATTCTTATTTACCTTGGCATCATAGGTTCCTGCTTTTACAATATCTGCAAGATCAATTCCTACGGTTTCCTTCATGGTTTCAAACAACTTAGTCATAACACCGGGTACATTGTCGGCAACCGTATTAACACCGTTGCTTCCGTCTCCGCCGATAATTGTAATCTTGTCAATCTGAGTAAGAGGCTCTGCGATCTTTCCTGCAATATCAGGAAGTACCTGAATCAGCATTTCAGCCATAGCGGCATTATTGTATTTTTGGTAAGCAATAGCTTTCTTTTCCATAGCTTCCGCTTCTGCAATACCCTTAGCACGGATAGCCTCTGCCTCCGCTTCACCCACCATACGAATACCTTCTGCTTCCTGCTCCTTGGCAAACTTTTGAGCCTCAGCAGTTGCCTTAAGAGCTTCCGCTTCCTTTTCACGCTCAAACTTTTCAGCTTCGGCATTTTTCATTCTCTCATACAGCTCTGCTTCTGACTGTTGCTGGCGGGCAAATTTATCTGCCTCTGCCTTTTTCTTAATCTCTGCATCCAGAGCTTTTTCCTTAACCTCAGCCTCACGCTGCTTTAAGATAACTTCCTTTTCCTGTTTGGCAATACTTGCTTCCTGAGTTGCTATCTCAATGGTCTTACGCTGTTCCTGCTCCTGAATACTGTAGGCCGCATCTGCCTCAGCACGCTTGGTATCCTCCATTTTCTGGAGCTCTGCCTTTTGAAGAGCAAGCTCATTATTTTTCTTGGCAATTTCACGTTCTGCGTTAATTCTTGCGTCATTTGCCTGCTTATCGGCTTCCGCCTTAGCTACCGCAATTTCCTTCTCCGCTTCTGCCTTAGCAATTGCCGCTTTCTTTTTAATCTGGGAAATATTATCAATACCTAAGTCATCGATTACACCGTTTCCATCTGCAAAATTCTGAACATTAAAGCTGACAATATCAAGACCCATTGCTGCAAGATCCGGCTCTGCGTTTTCCTTAACCAAATTAGCAAACTTTTGACGGTCACTTACCATTTCTTCCAGTCTCATACGTCCTACGATCTCACGCATGTTACCTTCCAAAACTTCCCTTGCAATACCGGCTATGTACTGTGTATTTTGATTTAAAAAGTTTTCCGCCGCAAGAGCAAGCTTATCTTTTTCGCTGCTGATCTTAACGTTAACCGCCGCATCTACCTGAATATTAATATAATCTGCGGTAGGTACTGCATTGGATGTTTTCACATCGATAGGAATCAGTTTCAGACTCAGCTTATCCATTCTTTCAAAATAAGGAATCTTAACACTTGATTTTCCTATAATTACCTTCTTTCTTAAACCGGAAATAATATAAGCTGTATCCGGTGGTGCTTTTTTGTATCCGGTTACCATGATAATCAGAACAAAAATGACTACAACTACTGCAATAATTACCCCTAACATTTTGTAACCTCCCATTTTATTTTTATTTATTCAGTCAGCTTTAAGCTGTTTGAACCTCTTGTGTATCCTTATCCTTTGAATAAAGTATCTTTAGAATAATAGGTGTTGAAATAGAAGATACAATAATAAGAAGGATAACTGACGTAAAATATACCGGCTCCAGCAGTCCTACAGAAAGACCCTTTTGTGAAACAATCAAAGCTACCTCACCTCTTGTCATCATGCCGACACCGATTTTAAGTGCATCATTTCCTTTAAACTTGCACAATCTTGCCATTAAACCACAGCCTATAATCTTGCTTATTAAGCCAACCGCTACAAATCCTAAAGAAAACAGTAGTATGGAACCTGTTACACTTTCAATATTGGTTTTTAAACCGATACTTGCAAAAAATACCGGCCCAAAAAGCATGTAAGAATTGATATCCACTTTTCTTTCAATATAGCTTGAATCATTGATAGAGCAAAGTATAATTCCCGCAACATATGCTCCTGTAATATCTGCTATACCAAAATATCTTTCAGCAATATATGACATCAAAAAACAATATGCCAATCCGGCAATAGGTATTCTTCTTGTATGAGGATATCTTTTATCCACAAGCTTAAATACCTTATAAGATATAAATCCTACTACAATTGCAAAAATAAAGAAAAGAACAGTACTGATTACCACCTTTAAAGGATCAGAATCAGGGCTCTTAAACCCGATCACAAAAGTAAGAACAATAATTCCGATTACATCATCAATAATTGCCGCACTTAATATAGTGGTTCCCACTTTTCCTTTTAGTTTTCCCATCTCCTTCAAGGATTGAACCGTAATACTTACGGAGGTAGCGGTTAAAATTGTTCCCACAAATACTGCTTTATAAAATTCTTCCGATCCCCAGGGTGCCATTCCATAATAAAGCATATAAAATAAAGCTCCAAAAATCAGAGGAATGAATACACCTGCACAAGCAATTAAAGTGGCAATAGGACCAGTTTTCATCAGTTCCTTTAAATCTGTTTCAAGACCTGCTGAAAACATCAAAAGAATAACTCCTACTTCCGCCATCTGAAGCAGAAAATCTGTCTGATTGACCCACCCTAAAATACTGGGACCGATAATTAAACCTGCTATAATCTCACCTACAACCTGAGGTGCCTTTAATTTCCTTGCCACAATACCAAAGAGCTTTGCTGCAATGATAATAATAGCAAGATCCTTTAATATTAAATAGCTTTCCATTTGATAAATCTTCTCCTCTCCTCAATCAGGCCATGTACTTTTATGCCGATTTAAGTTATATTATCACATATCATATTCTTTTTAAATCTTTTCAATATATTTTACAACATTTTTACTCTATTCCGGTTTTATTCCCTCTTCCTCCGCTCTCAGCTTACATCCGTTTTTATAAGAACCAATCTCACAAATTTCTGCCTTTCCATTTTGAATACAAAAAGTGCATGAAGGACAGGGCTTTTGTTCCCCCGCAAAATCTCTGGGAACTGCTTCGTTATTTTCATTATGACTGCAATCATAACACCAGCAGCTGCTGCATTCAACAAATTGCGGGAATTCATCTAAAAACCTGGTTTCCGACAATAAATCAAAAAAATTCATTTGTCCTTCTATCTGTTTTTTCAAATAATATACCTCATTTTTATGCAAAATCCCCATCAGCTGTTCTAATGGGGATTTTAAACATTACTCTTTCTTTATTCCTCGTCTTCTTCCGTTGGAAGGGTTATCTCTTCATCCTCATAGGAAGAAGTATCTTGATCAGTTATTTCCTCTATGGCATCATCTATATTTTCAAATTCATGATCTCCATTGGAAACCTTTTCTCTTACCTTTGCAATTTGAGCTACCGTAACACCTTTATCAAGATTAATTAATTTAACACCGGATGTAATACGTCCCAAAATAGAAACATCATTCATGGGTATTTGAATTATAATGCCGCCTGTGGTAATCATCATTATCTCATGATCATCATTTACAGCCTTAACACCAATTACATCACCTGTCTTTTCTGTGATCTTATAGCATTTAACACCCTTTCCACCACGTTTCTGAACGGTAAACTCATCAAGATATGTCCTCTTACCCATGCCGTTTTCAGATACGATAAGAAGTGAATCACCCTGATGGTCAAGCTGCATTCCTATAATTTCATCTCCATCTCCAAGATTCATACCGATAACGCCCATTGAGGTTCTTCCCGTAGAACGTACATCTGTCTCCTTAAAACGAATACACATACCGTATTTCGTTACAAGGAAAATTTCTGTATCCTTATCCGTAATTTTAACCTCTATCAGTTCATCATCTTCACGAAGATTTATAGCGGCAAGACCATTCTTCCTCACATTGCTGTATTCAATAATATTGGTTTTCTTGACAATACCATTTTTGGTGACCATAAAGAGATTTTTACTTTCTTCATAATCTTTAACAGGAATAATGGCACTTATCTTTTCTCCTGCATTTAACTGAAGAAGATTGACAATCGCTACTCCTCTTGAGGTACGGCTTCCTTCCGGAATTTCATATGCCTTAAGGCGATATACTCTTCCAAAATTAGTAAAGAACATAATATAGTGGTGAGTAGTGGTCATTAAAAGATCTGCTATAAAGTCATCCTCTATGGTCTGCATACCTTTAATTCCCTTACCGCCTCTATGCTGGGATTTAAAATTATCAATGGTCATTCTCTTGATATAACCAAGGTTTGACATAGCAATAATGGTGTTTTCATTAGGAACCATGTCCTCCATTGAAATATCGAAGGCATCATAACCTATCTTACTCTTTCTGTCATCTCCATATTTATCGGAAATTTCTTTAATTTCCGTTCTTATTACACCTAATAACACCTTTTCATCCGCAAGAATTTCTTTCAACTCTGCAATTTTTGCAAGAAGCTCTAAATGCTCATTTTCGAGCTTTTCCCTTTCCAAACCGGTCAGAGCACGGAGTCTCATATCTACAATTGCCTGAGACTGTACATCCGTAAGACCAAATCTTTCCATTAAGCTTTCTTTAGCAATCTGGGTAGTTCGGCTTCCTCTGATAATTTTGATTACTTCGTCAATATTATCAAGAGCTATTAATAATCCCTGTAATATATGATCTCTTTCTTCTGCTTTATTCAGATCATATTTCGTTCTCCGGGTTACCACATCTTTCTGATGAGCTATGTATGCTTTCAGCATATCAAGAATATTCATGATCTTTGGCTCATTATTAACAAGAGCAAGCATGATTATTCCAAAGGTATCCTGCATTTGTGTGTGTTTAAAAAGATGATTTAATATAATATTTGCATTTACATCACGGCGCAGCTCAATAACAATGCGCATACCTTCTCTATCGGATTCATCCCGAAGATCTGTGATACCGTCAATTTTCTTAAGCTTAACAAGCTCTGCAATCTTTAAAATCAAGTTTGCTTTATTGACCATATAAGGAAGCTCTGTAACAACAATACGATTCTTTCCGTTCGACATTGTTTCAATATCTGTTACCGCACGAACTCGTACCTTACCCCGTCCGGTTCTGTATGCTTCTTCACTTCCTCTTGTTCCTAAAATAATTCCACCTGTAGGAAAATCAGGAGCCTTAATGATAGACAGAATTTCTTCAATTTCTGTTTCCTTATCATCAACAATTCTGTTATCAATAATCTTAACGATTGCATCTACCACTTCCCTCAAATTATGAGGAGGAATGTTGGTAGCCATACCTACTGCAATACCGGTAGTTCCGTTTACAAGAAGATTTGGATATCTGCTGGGAAGAACGGAAGGCTCCTTTTCCGTTTCGTCAAAGTTAGGAACAAAGTCTACCGTATCTTTATTAATATCGGCAAGAAGCTCCATGGAAATTTTGCTTAAACGTGCTTCCGTATAACGCATTGCCGCAGCGCCGTCACCATCCACGGAACCAAAATTTCCATGTCCGTCTACCAAAGGATATCTAAAAGACCAGGGCTGCGCCATATTAACCAACGCACCGTAAATAGAACTGTCACCATGAGGGTGATATTTACCCATGGTATCACCGACGATACGGGCGCTCTTTCTGTGAGGCTTGTCCGGACCGTTATTCAGTTCAATCATGGAATAAAGTACTCTTCTTTGTACCGGTTTTAATCCATCTCTTACATCGGGAAGTGCTCTTGATGCAATAACGCTCATAGCATAATCGATATAAGAAGTCTCCATGGTTTTTTGCAAATCCACATCATGGATCTTATCAAAAATATTATCTTCCATCTCCGCTCCTCACTAGATCATTAAATATCAAGATTTTTGACAAACTTAGCATTTTCTTCAATAAATTCACGTCTCGGCTCAACCTTATCACCCATTAATGTGGTAAAAGTAAGATCAATTTCCGATTCTGCTTCTTCATTCATGGTAACTCTAAGGAGAATTCTCTTTTCAGGATCCATGGTTGTTTCCCAAAGCTGCTCAGGATCCATTTCACCAAGACCCTTATAACGCTGTATTTTATTATTCTGATCACGTCCAACTTCCTTCAGAATACTGTCTAATTCTTCATCACTATAGGCATACCATACGTTTTTATTTTTTTCCAGCTTATAAAGAGGAGGCTGTGCCAAATACACATATCCCTGTTTAATAAGCTCCGGCATAAAACGATAAATAAAGGTAAGAAGAAGGGTAGCTATATGAGCACCATCAACGTCCGCATCCGTCATTAGGATAATTTTGTGATATCTCAGCTTGGAAATATCAAAATCATCATGTATACCTGTACCGAATGCTGTAATCATTGCCTTTATTTCCGCATTGGCATATATTTTATCAAGTCTTGCCTTTTCTACATTTAAAATTTTACCGCGAAGAGGTAAGATAGCCTGCGTTGCACGGCTTCTTGCAGTTTTAGCGCTGCCTCCTGCAGAGTCTCCCTCAACAATATAAATCTCACAATTTTTGGGATCCTTATCCGAGCAGTCTGCCAATTTTCCCGGAAGAGATGCCGTTTCCAATGCCGTTTTTCTTCTGGTTAAATCTCTTGCCTTCCGGGCTGCATCCCTTGCTCTCTGGGCAAGTATGGATTTTTCACAGATCATTTTTGCTACTGCAGGATTTTGCTCAAGAAAATAAGTAAGCTGTTCACTGACAACACTATCAACCGCAGTCCTTGCTTCGGAATTTCCAAGCTTTTGCTTAGTTTGTCCTTCAAACTGAGGATCCTCAATCTTAACACTTACAATTGCAGTTAAACCTTCCCTTATATCCTCACCTGTAAGATTTGGTTCGCTTTCCTTAAGAAGCTTACTTCCTCTGGCATAATCATTAAAGGTTTTCGTTAAAGCATTTCTAAAACCGACAAGATGGGTACCACCTTCAGGAGTGTTAATGTTATTAACAAAGCTGTATGAACTTTCCGTATAAGAATCATTATGCTGCATAGCAACTTCAACATATACGTTATTCTTCTTGCCCTCAAAATACATAATATCGTTATAAAGAGGTGTTTTGCTTCTATTCAAGTAAGTGACAAATTCCTTAATTCCACCTTCATAATGGAATTTTCTTTCTATAGGATTTTGTCCTTCTTCCACTCTCATATCTCTGAGAATAATGTTAAGACCTTTAGTCAGAAATGCCATTTCACGAAGTCTTTGTTTTAACACATCAAATTCAAAAACAATCGTCTCCTGAAAGATTGTAGCATCAGGCATAAAAGTAATTTTAGTTCCTGTTTTTTCGGCTTCACATTCACCGACAACCTTCAAAGGATAACATACATGTCCTTTTTCGTATCTCTGTTGATATATCTTACCGTCCGTATAAATTTGAACCTCAAGCCAGTCAGAGAGTGCATTTACTACAGATGCACCTACACCATGAAGACCGCCGGATACCTTGTATCCGCCACCGCCGAATTTTCCTCCTGCATGAAGAATTGTAAAAACCACTTCTACGGCAGGAAGTCCGGCCTTATGATTGATTCCTACAGGAATTCCTCTTCCGTTATCAATAACAGTTACTGAATTATTCTCATTGATAATAACCTCAATCGTATCACAAAAGCCTGCAAGCGCTTCATCTACAGAATTATCCACAATTTCATATACAAGATGATGAAGTCCCCTGCTGGATGTGGAACCTATATACATACCGGGTCTTTTTCTAACCGCTTCCAATCCTTCCAAAATTTGAATTTGATCTGCTCCGTAATCATTATTCATACTAATATTCATGTCCTTTCATTTCGGCAATTCCATTTGTAATCTTATATACTCTGTCTATTTCAAAACGATTGTTTATAAATTCATCAAGCCCGGTACACGTAATAATAGTTTGTATATCACCAATACTATTAAGAAGATAATTTTGTCTGTTACTATCAAGCTCTGACAGTACATCATCAAGAAGTAAAACCGGCGTATCCTTTGCTATTTTTTTAACCAGCTCTATTTCCGACAGTTTAAGTGATAAAGCCGCTGTTCTTTGCTGCCCCTGGGAACCGTATTTACGAATATCAATTCCATTTACAATAAAAGAAAAATCATCTCTGTGAGGACCGGTAGAGGTAAGCTTAAATTTAATATCCTTTTCCTGATTTTCCTTCATCTTTTCTTCAAAATTATCTATGGTTACATCAGGCTCATATTTTACTGAAATTTCTTCTTTTCCACCGGACAATTTACTATGTATATCCTTTATAATTTCACAAAGCTGCTCCGCAAAGGCTTCTCTTCTTTCTATAATTTTACTTCCAAAAGAAACAAGCTGGGAATCCCATATATTAAGCGTTTCCCTTAGTCCTTGATTAAAATACATATCTTTAAGAAGCTTGTTTCTTTGATTAATAATCTTGTTATAATGATTAAGATTATAAAGATAAAAGTCATCCAGCTGACACAATTCCATGTCTGCAAATCTTCTTCTTTCCGACGGACCATTTTTGATAATACTAAGATCTTCAGGCGAAAAGAAAACAACATTCAAAAGACCTAAAAGCTCAGAAGCTTTTTTGATCTTCTGACCATCTATTGCAATACCCTTTGATTTATTTTTACGAAGATGCATATCCACTCTGTATTCCACATCTTCTTTTTCAAGATAGGTTCTAATATGAGCTTCTTCCTTGAAAAAGTTAATAATTTCCTTATCCCTGCTTCCCTTATGGGATTTTGTGGTGGCAGATACATAAATTGCCTCAAGAATATTGGTTTTTCCTTGAGCATTATCACCATAAAGAATATTAGTTCCTTTATCAAAGCTTATATTTAATGTTTCGTAATTTCTGAAATCAGCCAATTCAAGAGATTTAATGACCATCTTAAATTTTCAACCCAAAGCCTTTCTTATTCAGCTTTTTCAGCTGTAATTTTCACCTGATTACCCTCAAATTCAAATATATCACCATGATACAGCTTCTTGCCTCTTTGCGTTTCTACCCGGCCATTTACCTTTACCAAACCATCCTGAATGGCAAATTTGGCATCCACTCCCGATTCAACCAAACCAGAAAGCTTAAGTGCCTGTCCTAATTTAATAAACTCATCCTTTAAACTGATTGTTTCCATTTTTTTCCTCTTTTAAACTATGACACAGTAGTAAAATTAACAGGAAGAATCAGGTAAATATATTTTTCTGCGGTATCTCTTATAAAACAGGGAGCTTTAGGATTAACAAGATAAATATCAACTTGTTCATCATCAATAACACGCAGCGCATCAATCATGAATTTAGGATTAAATCCTATCATAATATCCTTACCCTGCTTTGAGATATCAATTTCTTCATTCATGCTTCCGACTGTAGAATTGATTTTAAGCTCCATCATTTCATCATTGATGTTAATAATGATAGGCTTTTTGTCTCCTTCCTTTACAAGAAGAGTAGCTCTGTCGATACATTCAAGAAGCTCTTTTTTGTTAATTGTAACCTTAGTCTCATAATCACTGGAAAGCATCTGATCAATCTTAAAATATTCGCCTTCTATCAATCTTGAAACCACGGTAGTATTATCAAAATCAAATACAATATGCTTACCGGTAAAGAAAATATTTACATCCTTATCCGTATCACCGGAAACAATTTTACTTACTTCATTAAGTGTCTTTCCGGGTACAACAACCTTTCTGGAAGGATAATTATCTCTAAGCTCAATTTTACGAATTGAAATTCTATGTCCGTCAAGAGATACTACCTTTAGTTCATTTCCGTTAATATCAAACAATTCACCTGTCATCAGCTTATTATTATCATTGTCTGCAATTGAAAAAATTGTCTGCCTTACTACTTCCTTTAAAGTAAATTGGGAAATAACAATAGAATCAATTTTCTCAATAGAAGGAAGGTATGAGAAATCTTCACCTGATTTTCCAATAATAGTAAATTTGGCTTTTTCGCAGGTAATATTAGTTTTAAAAGAATTATCTGTTTCGATCTTTATCTCATTGTCAGGAAGCTTTCTAACAATATCAAGAAGTATTTTAGCATCAAGGGCAATTTGTCCCTTTTCAACAATCTCTCCTTCAATTACCGTTTCAATACCAAGCTCCATATCATTTGCAATCAATTTAATGTTTCTTCCTGTAGCATCAATAAGGATACATTCAAGAATAGACATGGTAGTTTTGTTAGGAACTGCTTTGGATACAATCTGTACTCCGTTTAATAAGTTTGATTTGCTGCATACTAATTTCATTTGTGCATAACTTCCTTTCTTTTATGAGAGTAACGATCTGTTGCGAAGGCATTATATATTAATAAATTATTAAGTAATATAATTAATAATAGGTGTTAATTTGTGTATAACTCTTTTATTATACTATTTTTAAGGAAAAAATGAAATGTAAAACGAGTGGATAAATAAAATTTATTTTAAGGATAACTTCACATTTATTCACAATTCAATTTTTTCTTAATGATGTCTATTTTATTTTTCAGTTCCTCATTTACCTTGATTTCCTCAGATATTTTATCAATACCGTGGATAACTGTGGTATGATCTTTTTTTCCAAGTGATTTTCCTATGTTTTGAAGAGAGTCTGTTGTAAGCTCACGGCAAAGGTACATACAAATCTGTCTTGGAAGAACATATTCGGAGTTACGTCTTTTTGAAACAATATCTTCTGAGGTAATTCCAAAATGTTCGGCCACAACACTGATAATAAGCTTGTGGGTAATCTGTCTCTTTTCGTTTGGAGATATTATATCCTTAAGAGCTTCTTCTACATTATCAAGTGTGATTTCAACTTTATTAAGCTTTGAAAATGCGATTACCTTATTATAGGCTCCCTCTAACTCTCTGATGTTAGATTTAATATTTGTTGCAATGTATTGAAAAATTTCTTCATTAATTTCTTTATTATAATTTTCGGCATTCTTTTTGAGGATTGCCATTCTGGTTTCATAATCAGGAGGTTGAATATCAGCAATAAGTCCCCATTCAAATCTTGATCTAAACCGTTCCTCCAAGGTTTCCATTTCTTTTGGAGGCTTATCGGAGGAGATAATAATCTGTTTACCTGCAGAGTGAAGAACATTAAAAGTATGGAAAAATTCTTCCTGTGTACTTTCCTTACCAATAATAAATTGAACGTCATCAATCAGAAGCACATCTACTGTTCGATATTTTTCCCTGAATTTGTTCATTTTGGCAGCATTACCGCTTCGAATGGATTCAATAACCTCATTGGTAAATTGTTCGGAGGTTACATAGAGAACCTTCATATCTGGATTTTGATCCAATATAAAATGACCGATGGAATGCATAAGGTGAGTTTTACCTAATCCCGCTCCTCCATATAAATAGAGAGGATTGTAGGCAACACCCGGAGATTCTGCAACGGCTAGAGAAGCGGAATGAGCAAACTTGTTGTTTCCTCCGACTACAAAGGTATCAAATCTGTATTTTGAATTTAGATTTGCATTTTCATAGTTAATATTATAGATAGCTCCTGCTCCCGGAGCAGATAACATTTCATCATCAGCATCCTTTTCCAAAATAAAGGAAATATCATAGGTGTGATTCATCATTTCAGAAATGGTTACCTGAAAATAGCTTTTATATTTAGAAGAAATATATTTAAGAGCATGTGCCTGATCAGATGGAATCATGATAGTTACCATATCATTTTTTTCACTGTGGAAGCTTAAAGGTTTTACCCAGGTGTTGTATGAAATATCTGATAAATCATATTCTGTTCTCAAGGTTTCTTTAATTAAATCCCAGTTTTCTTTAATAAAATCCATTCTGCGGCCCCCAAAATATAAATAAAAGGAAAACGAAAATACTCTACTATATCTTAATATAAATTAATTAAAAATTCAAATAATTTTTAGTTTACATAAATTATGAGAGAAATAAAATGATTTGTGAATAACTTTAAAAAAGTAATTAACAATATGCACACCCATAAAAAGGGGATAAATTTTATTATTATTTTAAAAATGTAGAAAAAAAATTATTTATCCACAAGTTATACACATTTTGTGGATATAATTATGTTAATTTAATTTAAAAAATTTATCTATATTTTGTGGTTTTATTCCTTAATTGATTACTAGATATTGATATGTAAAAAATCACGATTTTTAGGGCTTTTTTTTATATTTATTTTATCTTTTAAATTAGTGATTTTTACTTGACGGGGAAGTTTTAATTTTATATAATCGATATGATATTTTCCAAGGAAAGGTATGTTTTTATGCCTTTTTGCAGTAAATCTAAATATTTGTTTACCTTATTATATATTAAGGTTCAGTAAAGGAGGTGCATCAAGTATGAAAATGACTTTTCAGCCTAAGAAAAGACAGAGATCTAAAGTTCATGGTTTTAGAGCCAGAATGAGTACTCCTGGCGGAAGAAAGGTTTTAGCAGCCAGAAGAGCAAAAGGAAGAAAAAGATTATCAGCATAGGCCGCGTAAGTGGCCTTTTTTTCTATGTAATTATATAGGTATAAAATGAAATATAAATTATCGGAATCATTAAAAAGTAATATTGATTTTCAGCATGTTTATAAAAACGGCAAATCATATGCCAACAAATATTTAGTTATGTATATATTGGAAAATAACAAAGGAATGAACAGGCTGGGAATAAGTGTAAGTAAAAAGGTTGGAAACAGCGTTGTCAGACACCGGGTTACAAGATTGATAAGAGAAAGTTACAGACTACATGAAAATATATTTAATAGTGGTTTAGATATAGTAGTCATAGCCAGAAACAGTGCTTCTTCTGTTTCTTATCATGAAATAGAGAGTGCATTATTACATCTTGCAAAGCTTCATCAAATTATAAAAATTTATTTTTATGGTTTTTCTGAAAAGAATGGTGATGAAGAATTTAGAAAATGATATGAAAAAATTGTTGATTTTATTGATTAAATTTTACAGGAAATATATTTCTCCTTTAAAAAGTACAAAATGTCCTTATTTTCCTACCTGTTCTGAGTATGGTCTTGAAGCTGTGGAAAAGTACGGAGCTTTTAAGGGCGGGCTTCTTGCCTTGTGGAGAATTATAAGATGCAATCCTTTTTCAAAGGGAGGTTATGATCCGGTACCTTAATAATCAATAAATAAAAAAACAGGAGGAAATAAATTGACAGGAATTGTTTTAACCCAGTATGACGGTTTTATTCTTGGACCGATTGCTAAAGTTTTAGGATATCTTATGGAAGGTATATTTAACCTTCTTAACTTGATAGGTATTCCGAATGTAGGTTTATCGATTGTTATCTTTACAATTGTTATTTATTTGTTGATGATGCCTCTTACTATTAAGCAGCAGAAATTTTCAAAGCTTTCCGCAAAGATGAATCCTGAGCTTCAGGCAATTCAGGCGAAATACAAAAATAAAAAAGATAATGATTCTATGATGGCAATGAATGCGGAGACCCGTGCGGTTTATGCAAAATATGGTGTATCTCCCAGCGGAAGCTGTATTCAGCTTTTAATTCAAATGCCTATTTTGTTTGCTTTGTATCGTGTTATTTATGCTATGCCTGCTTATGTAGGGAAAATAGGTGATACTTTTAGAGTCCTTGCAGATAAGATTATATCAGTTGATAATGCCAATTTCTTACAGAATTCAGGAGTGGATTCCATTGCAAAGACGGTAACAATGTACGGAAAACATATTACAGACGGAAATATTCAAAACGGTATTGTTGATGTGCTTAATATGTTATCAACCTCCGATATGAAATTGATTTCCGATCATTACGGGCTTTCTAATCTTCAGTATAACGGAGAATATATTTTAAGCCAGTTAAATGCTGCCGGTGATGTTGTTACAAGAGGTTTAATAGACAGCTATAATAATTTTCTTGGTATTAATATAGGAAATTCTCCTTCTTTTATGGTTTCACAGGCATGGAATGCTGAAGGAGGGGTGAAATGGCTTCTTATTATTTCAGCACTTATTATTCCTCTTTTGTCAGCTCTTACCCAGTGGATCAATACTAAATTGATGCCGCAGGCAGATATGGGAAAAGATAAGAATGATCAGCAAAATTCAATGGCACAGTCCATGAAAATGATGAATACCATGATGCCTATTATGTCAGCATTTTTCTGCTATACATTACCTGCAGGTATGGGCCTTTACTGGATCGCAGGTGCTGTTGTAAGAAGTATTCAGCAGATCGTGATAAATAGGCACATTGATAAAATGGATATTGATGAGGTTATTAAGAAAAATCAGGAAAAGCAGGCAAAGAGACTTGAAAAAGCCGGAATTGATCCCAATTCTTTAAATAGGAATGCTACTTTGAATACAAGAAATGTAAATTCTTCCAGTAAGCCTTCTATGTCTTCTAAGGCAAAGGTGAGTGGTATGACACAGGAAGAAAAAGATGAGGCTATGAAGAAATCTACCGAGTATTACAATAAAAATGCAAAACCCGGAAGCCTTGCAGCTAAAGCAAATATGGTTAAACAGTATAATGAGAAAAATAACAAATAGGGGGTAATTATTATGGAATATATTGAAATTTCAGCAAAAACAGTAGCCGACGCGATTACGGAAGCATGTCAGAAGCTTGAAGTTACCAGTGATAAGCTTGAATATGTAGTAGTTGAGGAAGGATCCTCAGGTTTTCTTGGTATTGGCTCTAAGCCCGCTGTTATTAAAGCAAAGGCAAAATCTTCTGTTGCGGATGCAGCAAAAGATTTCTTAAATGAAGTTTTCAGTGCAATGAATATGGTTGTTGTTGTAGATGTTAAGTATGAAGAAGAAAGCAGAAACCTTAGTGTTGATTTAAGCGGAGATGAAATGGGTGTTCTGATCGGTAAGAGAGGACAAACTCTTGATTCTATCCAGTATCTTTTATCCCTGGTTGTAAATAAGGATACGGAAGAATATATAAGAGTTAAGGTGGATACGGAAGATTACCGAAAGAGAAGAAAAGAAACTCTTGAAAATCTGGCAAAGAACATTGCTTATAAGGTTAAAAGAACAAAACGTCCCGTGTCTTTGGAGCCCATGAACCCTTATGAGAGAAGAATTATTCATTCAGCTCTTCAAAATGATAAATATGTTACCACTCACAGTGAAGGAGAGGAACCGTTTAGAAGAGTAGTTGTTACATTAAAGAAATAATAAAGGATTTGAAAATACCGAAGATTTCATCTTCGGTATTTTTTGTTCAATCTGTTTTTTATTGTGGATATAGTGTATAATTACTTTTAGTTTTAATTTAAATGGAGACTTTATTATGAAGACAGATACCATAGCGGCAATTGCGACTGCCCTTAGTAATTCAGGAATTGGAATTATTCGTATCAGCGGTGAAGATGCAGTATCTATTACTGATAAAATGATCGTAAATAAAAATCATAATAGTTTTATAAATAAAATGAAAAGCCATACAATTCACTATGGTTTTGTTGTTGATGAAAAACGGGAAGTTGTTGATGAGGTTATGGTTTCCTTAATGAAAAAACCAAACAGCTTTACCACCGAGGATATTGTGGAAATTAATTGTCATGGCGGTGTTTTGGTCATGAAAAGAATTTTGGAGCTTGTAATAAAAAACGGTGCAAGATTGGCGGAACCCGGAGAATTTACAAAACGTGCCTTTTTAAATGGAAGGATTGATTTATCTGAAGCAGAAGCTGTTATGGATGTGATTTCTTCTAAAAATGATATAGCTCTTAAAAGTTCTGTAAAACAGCTTCGTGGATCTGTTTATCACAAAATTAAAAATATCAGAGACAGTATTATCTATGAGATTGCTTTTATAGAATCTGCTTTGGATGATCCTGAACATATCAGTCTTGACGGTTATCCTGAAAAGCTGAGCGATAAGGTAGATATGATATCTTTAGATGTTGAAAAGCTTTTATCCACTGCAGAAAGCGGAAAAATTATAAAAGAAGGAATCAGTACAGTAATTGTAGGAAAACCAAATGCAGGCAAATCCTCTCTTTTAAATATTTTGGCAGGGGAGGATAAAGCTATTGTTACGGAAATTGCCGGAACTACCAGAGATATACTTGAGGAGGATATTAATTTACACGGAATCAATCTTCATGTTATTGATACGGCAGGGATTCGTTCTACTGAAGATATAGTTGAAAAAATAGGTGTCGAAAAGGCAAGAAAATATGCTTTGGAAGCAGATTTAATTATATATGTTGTAGATTCTTCAGTGCCTTTGGATGAAAATGATATTCAGATTATTCATATTATAAAGGATAAAAAGTGCATTGTTTTATTTAATAAATATGATTTGGATTCAAAAATTTCTATTGATGATTTGAAATTAAGGCTTGGAAGTAATGTGTCTGTAATCAAAACTTCTACTAAAGAAAATAAGGGGATTGATGATTTTGAGCAGACAGTTATGGAAATGTTTTTTCATGGAGATATTTCTGTTAATGAGGAGCTTTTGATTACAAATATGCGTCATAAGGAAGCTTTGATGGAAGCTTTATCCAGTCTTAATCAAGTCAAAAAAAGTCTTGATGCCAATATGCCGGAGGATTTTTATTCGATTGATTTGATGAGTGCCTATGCCAGCCTTGGAAAAATTACAGGTGAAGAGGTAGAGGAAGATTTGGTTAATGAGATATTTTCAAAGTTTTGTATGGGAAAATAATGGATGTCAGTAATTTTTTGATTTAATTTAATATAGAAGGAAAGGATTTTAAATATGAAAATTTCAGTTTTTTATGAGCATATTCTTGAAGCGGCTAATCAATCCTCTATGTCTGTTTTGGATGTTTGCAAAGAAGCTGCATCCTATGGAATTATGGGAGTGGAAATAGAAGATAAGAGACTTATGGAAAATGAAGACGAGATAATGAAAATTTTAAAGATTTCTGATTTAGAAATAAGCTGCATTTATGGTTTTTTTGACTTTTCACATAAGTGTGACGTGAGAGACGGATTTAAAATAGTAGATTTGGCAAAAAGAGTAAATTCCAAAAAGGTTATGCTCATACCCGGATTTATAAAAGGATTTGAAAAAATTTCTTTTATCTATAATAGGAAAATAGAAAGAATGGTATCTGCCCTTAATGCGATAAGTAATTACGCAAAGGAAAATAACATTATAATGGTTTTGGAGGATTTTGATGATAAGATTGCCCCATATTGTAATATTTACGGATTAAAATATTTTATTGATCATGTACAAGGTCTTGGATGTGCTTTTGATACAGGAAATTTCCTTTACAGTGAAGAGGATTCCTTTGATGCTCTTCCTGTTTTTATTGATAAGATTGCTCATGTTCATTGTAAAGATAGGACATTTAAGGAAAAGGAAGGAGAAATTCCGAAGGAAACCGTAAAAGGAAGAAAAATGTATTCTTGTGCAGTGGGCAGTGGTTGTATTAAAATGAAGGATATATTAGAAAAAATAATTGCTTCAGGATATGATGATTATTTTGCAATTGAGCATTTCGGTTCTCTCTGCCAGCTCAAGGATATGAAGGAATCTGCTACGTGGCTGCAAAAATTTTAAGGTTTGTTGAAATAATGGAAAAGTAAAAATATCAGTAAATTGCAGTACGGAAAGAAGGATAATATGATTAAGGTTACTGTTTGGAATGAATATATTGAAGAAAATATGTATGATCACGTGGCAAAGGTTTATCCTGAGGGAATACATACCTGTATTAAAGATTTTTTGTCGAAAAATGAAGATATAAAGGTTAGATGTGTGACACTTTCTATGCCGGATCAAGGATTATCGGAAGAAATTTTAAATGATACGGATGTTTTAATCTGGTGGGGTCATCAGGCTCATGAGGAAGTGACGGATGAAAATGCAGAAAGAGTAAAAAGGTATGTTTTAAATGGTATGGGATTTATTCCTCTTCACTCTGCGCATTATTGTAAAGCTCTGAGATTACTTTTAGGAACAAGTATGTGCCTTCGTTGGAAACACGGTGAAAAGGAAAAGCTTATTTGTGTTAATCCTTCCCATCCGATTGCGGAAGGAATTAGCGAACCGATTTTTCTTGAACAGGAAGAAATGTATGGTGAATATTTTGATATTCCAAAGCCTGACGATATCGTTTTTCTTGGTTGGTTTTCAAACCAGGAGGTATTTAGAAGCGGGTGTACTTTTACAAGAGGTTGGGGAAAGATATTTTATTTTCAACCCGGCCATGAGGAATATCCGATTTATTATATTCCGGAAATCCAAAGAATTATCACAAATGCTGTGAGATGGGCAGCGCCTGTGAATAAAAGAAATTCAGATTATGATAATGAAGAAGTAAAATAGTTAGAAAGTACGGTTATTATGATGGAACTAAGAGAAAAGGTAGATGTTTGTGTGGTAGGTGCCGGTCATGCCGGATGTGAAGCGGCCCTTGCCTGTGCAAGACTTGGACTTGAAACGGTTATTTTTACTGTCAGTGTTGACAGTATTGCTCTTATGCCCTGTAATCCTAATATAGGAGGTTCATCAAAGGGACATCTGGTAAGAGAATTGGATGCACTTGGCGGTGAGATGGGAAAGGTAATTGATAAAACCTTTATTCAGTCGAAAATGCTGAATGTTTCTAAAGGTCCTGCTGTTCATTCTCTTCGAGCACAGGCTGATAAAGCGGAATATAGTCGTGCCATGAGAAAGGTTCTTGAAAATCAGGAGCACCTCACCATTAAGCAGTCTGAGGTATGTGAGCTTTTATGGGAGGATTTAAATGATTCTTCGGAAAAGGCATCTAAAAAAATTACAGGTCTTAAGACTTTTACAGGAACAATTTATGAATGTAAGGCCGTGGTTTTATGTACCGGAACTTATTTAAAAGCAAGATGTCTTTGCGGAGAAGCAATTACCTATACCGGGCCAAACGGATTACAGGCTGCCAATCATTTAACAGACTCTCTTATTTCCATGGGAATAGAAATGCGGCGTTTTAAAACAGGTACTCCTGCCAGAATGGATAAAAGAAGTATTGATTTTTCAAAAATGGAAGAACAGCTTGGAGATGAGAAAGTGATTCCTTTTTCATTTTCTACTAATCCAGATGATGTGCAGATTGATCAGGTTTCCTGTTATTTAACTTACACAAACGAAAAAACTCATGAAATTATCAGAAATAATCTTGATAGATCTCCTATTTATGCGGGAGTTATTGAAGGAACAGGACCTAGATATTGTCCCTCTATTGAAGATAAGGTTGTAAAATTTGCAGATAAAGAAAGGCATCAGGTTTTTATTGAACCGGAGGGTCTTCATACCAATGAAATGTATGTGGGTGGTATGTCTTCTTCTCTTCCTGAGGATGTACAGCTTGCTATGTATCGAACTGTTCCCGGACTTGAAAATTGCCGGATGGTTCGAAATGCATACGCTATAGAATATGACTGTATCAATCCAAAACAGCTTTATCCTACCCTTAGATTTAAGGATGTAAAAGGTCTTTACAGCGGAGGACAGTTTAACGGAAGCAGCGGATATGAGGAAGCCGCCGCACAAGGGTTAGTTGCCGGAATTAATGCTGCTATGTGGGTAATCGGTAAGGAAGAGTTGGTTATTGACAGATCAGAGGCATATATCGGAGTTTTGATAGATGATTTGGTGACAAAGGATAATTTTGAGCCATATCGTATGATGACCTCCAGATCAGAATACCGACTTCTTTTAAGGCAGGATAATGCTGATTTACGCCTAAGGGAGAAGGGATATCTTGTAGGATTAATTTCAAAGGAACAGTATGATGCGGTTCTAAGGAAAAAGGAATTGATCGAAACGGAAATTCTTCGCTTAAAGAATGTGAAAATAGGTGCTGCCAAGGAAAATCAGGATTTTCTTTTCAGAAACGGAAGCGCTTGTTTAAAAACAGGAACAAGTCTGGCAGAGCTTTTGTGTCGTCCTGAGCTTAGCTATGAGATACTCGGAGAGATTGATCCGGATAGAGAAAAGCTGTCTGATGATGTGATAGAGCAGGTTGAAATTGAAATTAAGTATGAGGGTTATATTGAAAGACAGCTTCGGCAGATAGAGCAATTCAAAAAAATGGAGCGGAAATTGATACCAGGTGATATAGATTATGATGATGTACCAAGCCTTCGCCTTGAAGCAAGACAGAAGCTGAAGAATTTTCATCCTATTTCTGTTGGTCAGGCCTCCAGAATTTCAGGAGTATCACCTGCTGATATTTCAGTGCTACTTGTTTATTTGGAACAATATAATCATAAAGCCGCAAAAGAACAATTATAAAAATAGGAAAGAAAATTCCTATGTGATTGAAAATATTTTTTAGGACTTAGATTAAATATGATAAAAGAAGAGGAATTAATTCAAAAATATAATACTTTACAGTTTGAAGAGGATCTTGCGGAGCTTGGTATTTGTTTAGAAAAACGACATATATGTCAGTTTTTAAAATATTATGAGCTGTTGATTCATTGGAATTCTTTTATGAATTTAACTTCAATTACTGAATTTGATGAGGTGGTTATTAAGCATTTTGTTGATAGTGTTTCCCTTATCAAGGCTGTTCCTGATTTATATATGAAAGCTTATACTGTTATGGATGTAGGGACAGGTGCCGGATTTCCCGGTATTCCTCTTAAAATTTTATTTCCGGAATTAAAGATTACCTTGTTGGATTCATTAAATAAAAGAGTACAGTTTTTAAATGAAGTAATTTCGGAATTAGAGCTTAAAGATATTAAAGCAATTCACGGAAGGGCAGAGGATTTTGCAAAACAGAATGTGCTTAGAGAATCATTTGACATATGCGTTTCAAGAGCTGTTGCAAATCTTGCAACCCTGTCAGAGTATTGCCTTCCGTTTGTAAGGCAGGATGGTTTTTTTATTTCATATAAGTCTGAGAAGATTAAGGATGAATATGAAGAGGCAAGGAAGGCTATTATGATATTAGGTGGAAGATATGTTAATCAGATAGAATTTCTTCTTCCGGGTTCTGATATTTATAGAAATTTATTTCTTATAAAAAAGGAAAAGGCTACACCTTTAAAATATCCGCGAAAAGCAGGCCTTCCTTCTAAGGAGCCAATTAAATAAAATTTTACTTTTCTAAATATTGTTTTTATTATATGATGAACATAGAATATAGATCATAGTTATTGTAAATTGTATTTAGGGAATAAAATGAAGATGAATACAGAGAAGCTTACTGTTCTTCAGGAAATGTATGAGGAATGTCTGAAAGAACAGAGAGATGAAAAAAAGGCTCTTCAGAATAATTTAAATAGGATTTCTGAAATAGATGCTTTTTTAATTGAATTAAAGAAAAATGAAGAATGCGATATAAATGTTTTTTCGCCCAGAAGTATAAAATCTTATAATGAAGATATTATTAATCAGAAGGAGAAAGAAAAGAGAAACCTTGAACTGGAAAATCAAAGGTTTCATCAAAAAATAAATAAATTAGATAAACAAATTAAACAATTAAAAATACTTATTAATAATTCTGACAATAAGTATTTTATGATTTTAGATATTCAGGAAAAGGAAAGGCAGAGGATTGCCAGAGAGCTGCATGATTCTTCAATTCAAAATCTTACCCATTTAGTTCATAGTATTGAATTAAGTTCTATGTATATGGATCAGGATATTATCAGAGCAAAGTTGGAGTTGGAGACATGTATTCAAAATCTTAGAACCGCAATTGAAGAAATACGTGAAACGATTTTTAATTTAAGGCCTATGTCTTTTGATGATTTGGGATTTAAACAATGCATGCAGGATTTTGTCACAAACATTAAAATGATATATAAAAATTGTGAGATAAAATATGATGTATGCGATTTGGATCAATATGATTGGTCTACTAAAGATAAGGAAGCGATTAATCTTTTTTTAGTTACAATATATAGAGTTGTGCAGGAAGCTGTTACGAATTCATTAAAGCATTCACAGGCAAATCAATTATTTTTCAGTATTAAAATTGATAAGAAGAAATGCCTTATATATATAAAGGATAATGGATCAGGATTTTCTATAGATGGAATATTTGAGCAAAAGGATAAACATTTTGGTCTTCCTGTAATGAAAGAAAGAATTAATCTATTAAATGGAAGTATTGATATTAATTCTGAAATAGGACATGGAACAGAATTTAATATTATAATTCCTTTAATATAATTTTGATGTACGTGGATCGTTTAATATCGATCAGAATGTGAGGAAATATGAGTATTAAGGTAATGCTTGCGGATGATCATGTTTTGATGCGTGAAGGAATAAAGCATTTGTTAGAATATGACGGAAGTATAGAAGTAATTCAGGAAGCAAATGATGGTATAGAATGCCTGGAAATATTAAAGGATGTTACGCCTGACATTTTACTTCTTGATATTAATATGCCTGATATGAATGGTATCGAAGTACTGGAGGAATTGAAGAAAACTAATAATCCTTTGAAGGTTTTAATTCTTACTGTGCATAGTGAGGTTGAATATCTGGTTAAGGCAATAGATATCGGTGCTAATGGATATATATTAAAGGACTCCGGTTCTTCAGAATTAAAGCAGGCTATTAATATGATCATGGATGGGGAATGCTATATTCAGCCCAGTCTTCTTCCGGCCTTAAACTCTCGATTGATAAACCGTGATATTGATAAAGAAAAATTGGAATCCTTAACGAAACGCGAGCTGGAAATATTGACCCAGGTTTCCGGCGGTATGTTTAATAAGGAGATTGCCAATAATTTGAATATCAGCGAAAGAACGGTTAAGAACCATATATCAAATATTTTTAAAAAGATTGATGTATCTGACCGGACACAGGCAGCGGTGTTTGCAATAAGAAATAATATTGTGAAGTTGTATTAAGGGATTGATAATATTTTTAGTGGTTTAAAAGAAGTCATGTTTATGGCTTCTTTTTTATATGATCAGGTTGTGAAAATATTTAGAAGTATTTTATTAAGATATATCGGGTTATGAAAAATATTTAGACAATGTTTCCGCTCAAATCCTGTTACGCTAAACATTCCGGAGAGCCCTGTAAAACAAAATCATGTCGGTGAGAGCACCTCCATGATTTTAGGTCTCTCCTCCATAGCGTATAAGGCTTCTCGCAGAAACATGGTCTAAATATTTAGCAAGGTCGTGAAATGATTTAATGACTGTTCGAAAATAAACAATGTAATTTAAAAATTGAAATAAATTATGTATACGCATAGAATACCTATATTAAAAAATGAGATATAATAATATAAAATACATTTATTGTTTTTAATATTATCATTCTAAAATATTAAGCAACGTAAATATATACAAACGGATATCATATGTATGGCTTATGGGAGGGGATTAGAAATTCTTAGTATCCCTTTTCTAAACATAGCAATAATCGGACAGGAGGTCCGATTAAGGCGCAGCTTGACCATGGATGGTCAATGCGCCGTTTGCGTAACTAATCATAACTTAACAAGGGATACTTAGAATTTATTATCCCTGTACATAGCTATACATATGATACCGTTTGTATTAATAATAATAATATTTCACATAGTAATAATATTTCACATTTTATTGTAATAATCTCTATTTTAAATTATCTACATATGTTTCACGTGAAACAATTTTAATTTTCTAATATTCCCAACACAAGATCATGTTTCACGTGAAACAATTTACCCCAAAATCTAGTAACCATAAGCGTGAAACATTCCATAAAATCCCATAAAAAGGGCGTGAAACATTGATTATTACTGACAAAGATCATTTTCAAAAACACTACATATTGTAGTCACAAAATATTAATACACAAGCTTATTTTTACATGAAAATTTTATGGAATATAATTTTCATAAGTGATATAATCATTTAGAAGCTTTATGAGAAGAGAATAAAATACCTACTAGATTAGGAAGGAAGAAAGTATGGGAAGAACAATTGCAATCGCAAACCAAAAGGGAGGAGTAGGAAAAACTACTACTTCTATTAATTTATCTGCGTCATTAGCAGCAAAAGGAAAAAAAGTATTAGTAATTGATACCGATCCACAGGGAAATACAACCAGTGGATTTGGAATAGAAAAGAATGAGCTTGAAAATACAATTTATGAATTAATGTTGAGTGAGTGTTCTATTAAGGAATGTATTCTCAACAATGTAATTCCGGGGGTATCAATTATTCCGTCTAATGTAAATTTGGCAGCTGCTGAAATAGAATTAATCGGTATTGATCGGAAGGAATACATTTTGAAGAGGGAGGTTGAATGGATCAAAGAAAGCTATGATTATATCATGATTGATTGTCCTCCTTCATTAAACTTATTAACATTAAATGCTATGACTACAGCTGATTCGGTTCTCGTTCCTATTCAATGTGAATATTATGCGTTGGAAGGATTAAGTCAGTTAATACATACCATTAATCTTGTGAAAGAAAGATTAAATCCGGATCTGGAAATGGAAGGTGTTGTTTTTACAATGTTCGATTCAAGGACAAACCTTTCCACACAGGTAGTTGAAAATGTAAAAAATCATTTAAGTCAGAGGGTATTTGAAACTGTAATTCCAAGAAATATCAGATTAGCAGAAGCGCCCAGTTATGGAATGCCGATTCATATGTATGAACCGAAATCGGCGGGTGCGGAAGCATATATGTTACTTGCGGATGAAATTTTGTGTAGAGAGGATGATTAATTATGGCGGCTGCAAGAGGATTGGGAAAAGGGTTAGATGCATTAATTCCAAGTGGGCTTGGAGAAAAGACAGTAAGTTCAGGCAAAACAAAACAAGAAAAATCTACGGAGAAGCAATCAGGCGAGACTATAGTAAATATAACTAAGGTAGAACCAAACAGAGAGCAGCCCAGAAAAAATTTTGATGAGGATGCTTTGGAGGAATTAGCTGAGTCGATCAAGCAGTTTGGTTTGCTTCAACCTATTCTTGTCCAGGACAGAAAAACATATTATGAGATTATTGCCGGAGAAAGAAGATGGCGTGCTGCTAAAAAAGCAGGCTTAAAAGAAGTTCCTGTTATTATCAAGAATCTGACGGAGCAAGAGATAGTAGAAATTTCTTTGATTGAAAATATTCAGAGAGAGGATTTGAATCCAATCGAAGAAGCTCAGGCATATAAACGTCTCCTCACAGAATTTAATTTAAAGCAGGATGAGGTTGCCGAAAGAGTGGCAAAAAGCCGTACAGCAGTTACTAATTCAATGCGTTTACTGAAATTATGTGATAACGTACAGCAAATGATTATTGATGGAATGATTTCAACCGGACATGCCAGAGCTCTTATTTCGATTGAAGATTCTGAGCAGCAATATGTAATTGCACAGCAGATATTTGATGAAAAGTTAAGTGTAAGGGATGTAGAAAAGCTTGTAAAAAATTTGAATAAACCTGCTAAAATAAAAAAGACGGTGGTAACAGATAAAAGCTTAGAGGCGGTATATCAGGATATCGAAGAAAATCTTAAACAAAAACTGAGTACAAAGGTAAGTATTACGTCTAAAGGTAATGGTGCAGGAAAGCTTGAAATAGAATTTTATAGTCATGAGGATTTGGAAAAGCTCATGGATCTGTTGTCCAAATAATAATAAATTTTATAACAAAAGAAATTAGAAAGGTACAAGTGTAAAATGAATAATTCCTTTTTGAGTGGAATAGGTCTTGGTAATTTGGATATGGGAATTGTTATTATTATAATGCTGGTTATTATAATCGCGTTACTTATTATAAGTATAACAAACATATGTTCTATATGCAAGATGAAAAAGACCTACAAAAAGTTTATGCAGGGGAAAAACAGTAAAAGTCTCGAGCAAGAAATAATGGGGTTATTTGAAGATAATAAATTCATAAAAAATGCAATCGAAAAGAACAAAAAAGATATTAGAGTTCTTTACAAGAATTTTGAAAATGCATTTCAGAAAATCGGTATCGTAAAATATGATGCTTTTAACCAAATGGGCGGTCAGCTTAGCTTTTGCCTTGCTTTGTTGGATGAAAATAATAATGGATTTATTATGAATTCTGTTCACAGTACAGAAGGATGCTATTCTTATACAAAAGAAATCAAAAATGGAGAGTGCAGGATATCTTTGGGGGATGAAGAAAAACAGGCGCTTGAGATGGCTATGGGAGGAAATATATAATATTGGGGTGGTAGCATGAGGTTATGTAAGGTTGATGAGTTGAATGGCGGTGAAGTTCTTGCAAAAGCAATAATGACACCGGAGTTCCGCATACTGTTATCGGAAGAAACTGTATTGCGTCCTGAGTATATCGAAAAAATTAAAGAGCTTGGTATCAGCGACGTATATATTAAGGATGAAGATCAGGTTCATGCGCAGGAGGTTGTATTATTAAAATCAGAAGCGGAGAATTTTTTTCGTGACAGAGTGAAAACTATTCTGGAAAAGCATACCTATAACAGAAACAGTGAGCTTATGGAGCTAAGCCAGACAGCAGATAATATTATAACTAATATTCTTGAAGAGGATGCGGTAGTTGAAAAGATATTTGATATTAAAGAAAGAAGCTCAGATATTTATGAGCATTCTATCAGTATCTGTTCGCTTGCCACATTAACAGCCTTAAAATTAAAAATTCCAAAGAATAAAGTACATGATATTGGCGTGGGAAGTCTTTTGCATGATCTCGGGCTTCGATATCTTACCATAGAGTATGCGGATCAGGATATTTCAAAATTATCCAAGTTAGAGTTTGCAGAATTTATGAAGCACCCTGTTTATGGTTATTCCGTATTAAAGAATGAAAATTGGATATCTAATATAAGTAAAAATATTATTTTATATCATCATGAAACATTGGATGGATCCGGGTATCCGCTTCATGCAAAGGAGATACCTTTTGAGTCACAAATTGTCAATATTTGCGATACCTTTGATGAAATGATTTGCGGTATCGGCTGCGAAAGAAAAAAAGTATATGAAGCAGTGGAATATTTAAAAAGCTTAAAGGGTGTTAAGTTTAATCCTGAAATTGTAGATGTATTTCTGGAATTTACTGCAGTGTATCCTGCAGGCAGCCAGGTTTTGTTAAGTGATGGAAGAGTCGGAAAGGTAATAAGACAGAATAATGAATTTCCTGACCGTCCGATTGTGCAGATTATAAAAGATAAAAATGGTAATGCTGTAAGCAAGAAGGAAATGATTGATTTAATCAGAGTAAATAACATATTTATCGAAAAAGTTCTTGCATAAAGAAAAAATACATAATAACATTACTAATGTTAAATAAGGGAGGAAAAATTATGATAGATATTAAATTTTTAAGAGAAAATCCAGATGTGGTAAAAGAAAACATCAAAAAGAAATTTCAGGACGAAAAAATCAGTCTGGTAGATGAAGTGATTGTTCTTGATCAGGAAAGTCGAAAAACACAGCAGGAGGCTGATGAACTGAGAGCAAACAGAAATAAGATTTCTAAGGAAATTGGCGGGCTGATGGCTCAAGGGAAAAAGCAGGAAGCAGAGGAAAAGAAGGCAGAGGTTGCTTCCGGAGCAAAGCGTCTTGTAGAACTGGAAGAAAAGGAAAAAGAATTAAATGAAAAGATCACCAAGATTATGATGATGATCCCTAATATTATTGATCCTAGTGTTCCCATCGGTAAGGATGATACGGAAAATGTCGAAATAAAGAGATACGGAGAGCCTGTAGTTCCTGATTTTGAAGTCCCCTATCATACCGAGATTATGGAAAGATTAAACGGGATTGATCTTGACAGTGCCAGAAAGGTTGCCGGAAACGGTTTTTACTATCTGATGGGAGATATTGCAAGACTTCATTCAGCAGTAATTTCCTATGCAAGGGACTTTATGATTGACAGAGGATTTACTTATTGTGTTCCTCCTTTTATGATCAGGAGCAATGTTGTTACCGGTGTTATGAGCTTTGCGGAAATGGATGCCATGATGTATAAAATTGAAGGTGAAGATTTATATTTGATCGGTACCTCTGAGCATTCCATGATTGGTAAGTTTATTGATACTATTGTTCCGGAAGAGGAGCTTCCCAAAACACTTACAAGCTATTCACCCTGCTTTAGAAAAGAAAAGGGTGCACATGGCTTGGAGGAAAGAGGAGTTTACAGAATTCATCAGTTTGAAAAACAGGAAATGATCGTTGTATGTAAGCCGGAGGAATCACCCATGTGGTTTGACAAGCTGTGGAAGAATACGGTAGATTTGTTCAGATCTATGGATATTCCTGTAAGAACAATAGAGTGCTGTTCCGGAGATCTTGCCGATTTGAAGGTGAAGTCCTATGATGTGGAAGCATGGTCACCCAGACAGAAGAAATATTTTGAAGTGGGAAGCTGCTCCAATTTAGGAGATGCCCAGGCAAGAAGATTAAAAATCAGGGTAAATGGTGAAAACGGAAAATATTTTGCGCATACACTAAATAATACGGTAGTTGCACCCCCCAGAATGCTGATTGCATTTTTGGAGAATAATTTACAGGCCGATGGTTCTATTAGAATCCCTGAGGTTTTGCAGCCTTACATGGGCGGTAAAAAGGAAATAAGATAAGAAACAGGTACCCTGACGGTAGTATAAATTTAGCATCAATCAGACAAATATAAGGAGGTGAAATCCTTGCACAAATTTATGAGATCTATAGGCTTCAGTAAACTTACAGACAGAAAAGAACTGCAAAAGCTTCTTACGGATGTAGTGGTAGAAGGTACGGATCGTTCCTATACTTCTAACGGAGATGATACCTTGCTTGCACGATTTTGCAGGGATTTTACCGAAGTAGTGGAAGGTTCTACGGACAGTTCTATTGGAATTGCTGTGTGCGGTGAATTTGATAATGATGATAAATTTACCTATGATTACTATTTTCCGTATCTTAAGGGAAATACCATAAGCTCGGAGGAAGATGTTTCCGTAGAAAGACATGCGGCGCAGGAATCTTATGCAGGTGTATGTGATGATGTAAGAATCGGTGTTTCACTCATTTTTTATCTTCAAAATATGATACCTTACGTTAAAGCTAAAAATTCAGGAATTCTTCCCGTAAGAGGTACTACGCTTATCCTGACCGCTCTTTCAACCAAAGGAACCATCATGATGCCTATTGTAAAGAGTGAAAAGGATTTAATCAGAAACAAGCAGGTGGCTTCAAACAGAAATCAGCTTTTAAATGCGGCACGAAAGGGTGATGAACAGGCAATTGAAAGTCTTACCCTGGATGATATGGATACGTATACTGCTATTTCCAAAAGAATACAGAAGGAAGATGTATTCAGCCTGGTAGATACCTGTTTTATGCCCTATGGGGTTGAATGTGATCATTATTCTATCGTGGCAGAAATTATGGAATGCAGTTTAATTAAAAATAAGCTGACCAGGGAAGAAATATATTTAATGACGCTTAACTGTAATGACGTGACATTTGATCTTTGCATCAACAAAGAAGATCTTTATGGAGAGCCTGCCATAGGAAGAAGGTTTAAGGGAACTATTTGGATGCAGGGATATATTAATTTCCCCGATTAGAAAAGTGTATTTTAGATGAAGTAAAATGGTTGTCAGAGTAATTTGATTATGATAAAATATCATAGTTGAATTTGTCCTCGTAGTTCAGGGGGATAGAGAAAAATAAAAGGTGATAACTTGGAGTTCGATTTCAGGAGTGTTGATTATCAAGTCTGAATGGAAAAATGGGATTAGATTACGAAAGTGATATAATTCATATATATGGCGGCCGGAGCCAAAAGAGGCTGAAAAGCCTGAAAATACGGCATTTGTTCCCATAGTTAAATGGATATAACAAGCGCCTCCTAAGCACTAGTTGAGGGTTCGATTCCCCCTGGGAACACGCGTTTTTGCAGCAATGATTGACCACAATTATTGCTGCATTTTCAGTTTAAGCAGCCATATAAAGCGATTTAAATATTGTGCAACTGGTGGTTGCAAGGACTGATAGAATAGCAACACTAAGTTGGTTCAATAATCTATGCATTATTGCTATGATTATGAAACAGGAGGTGTTAAGAATGACGTTAGGAGACAATATACAATATTTACGTAAGGTAAATGAGATTACGCAAGAGGGACTTGCAGAAAGACTCTCTGTTTCAAGACAAACCATTTCTAAATGGGAAATGAATCAGGCATATCCTGAAATACCAAAACTGATAGAGATGGGAAATATGTTTCATTGCAAGGTTGATGAACTATTGAAAGAAGATATGGGTAAACGTAAGGACGTTTATTCAGATGTGACAGTTAAAGAAATTCCCGGTTTTCGTATGGGACGATATGTTATTATTTCATACAATCCGGAAGATGATGTTCAAGCCTATATGGATAGATGGGCTGAATCAAGCGGGTTAAATGCAATTACAGATTATAAGCCGAAACGGATTGGATGGGATTTTCCGTTTGTGTCGGCGGAACAACAAAATCGCTTTGGATTAAGAGGCTATGTGGCGGCTTATATATTGCCGGATGGATTTGAACCAAAATGTGGCGGTGTGGAAATTGTGAGTCAAGGAGCAGCAAATTACGCTTGTATAACGATTTGCGACCCGTTTTCAAGAGCATTTGAATATATTCCAACTGCTTATAAAAAGGTTTTGGAATATTTAAAGGCAAATGGGTTCAAGGAAAATGTGAGTGGTGAATACTTATCATGTTTTGAATATGTATATGAAAAAGATAATACTACTTATATGGAAGTATGTATTCATATTGATTCTGTCGGATATGCAAATTTATTTACTCCCCTGAAGTAAAAGAGTGTGATAAAAGAAAGGATACTATCATGGAGCTTGTTATGCAAACAACAAATACAACGTGTGGTCAGGCATGTATTGCGATGATTACAGGAAAAAATATCGAGGAAGTTATACAGACAATGAAAACAGACGGACCGACAAGTATTGGTCAATTGATAGAAGCTTTAGATTTTTATAAAATAAATCATGCCGAAAGGAATACTCGTATTTCAAAGAAAAACCCGATTCCGCATAAATATTCTATTTTAACAGTTCATATGAATGCAGGTTATACACATTGGACTTTATTATGTGATGGTAAATATTATGATCCGGAATTTGGTTTGATCGAAGGAGAATATACACACGGAAAAGTGACTTCTTTTTTGGCGATATATGAATAGCAATATGTAGCTTTCATCCTTTTTTGCCTGTATGAGGTAGTGCAAGTCAATATATAAAAAGTAAAGATAGGAAAATACAAATTATAATGATATACTAATCATATTAAAAAAATTCATTAAATGAAGGAGAACGAATGAAATATTTAATTGTGGTAGATATGCAGAAAGATTTTGTTACCGGAAGTTTGGGAACGGAGGAAGCAAAAATAATTCTGCCAAAGGTCATTGAAAAGGTTAAAAATTATAATGGAAAGATTATCTTTACAAAGGATACGCATACAGCTGATTACCTTAGCACGCAGGAAGGTAGAAACCTGCCTGTAAAGCATTGCATCATGAATGAAGAGGGATGGAATCTGGAGGATGGGCTGGAGGATATTGTACATGCGGCCCAGTGGAAAACCTATAACAAACAAACCTTTGGCAGCGTGGAGCTTGCAGCAGATTTAAAACAGGAAAATGATAAGGAGCCCATAGAGGAGATAGAACTGTGCGGATTGTGTACAGACATTTGTGTAATCTCAAACGCATTGCTGTTAAAAGCATTTATGCCGGAGGTACCTGTCTATGTGGATGCGGCCTGTTGTGCGGGGGTTACGCCGGAAAGTCATAAGAATGCATTAAAAGCAATGAAAATGTGTCAGATTTATATAAGAAATAATGAAGAGGAAACAAAATGATGAATACACAGTTTGATAAAAGAAATGTTTCAATGGTTATGGATATGTATGAGCTGACCATGTCAAACGGCTATTTCAATAAGAAATACCAGGATACTATCGTTGCGTTTGATGTATTTTACAGAAATAATCCGGATAATGCAGGTTTTGCTGTTTTTGCAGGGTTAGAACAGGTTATAGAGTATATTCAAAATCTGCATTTTAGTGAGGAAGATGTGGAATATTTGCGGTCAAAGAATTTATTTACAGAGGATTTTCTGGATTATCTGCTGCATTTTAAGTTTAAAGGTGATATTTATGCCATGCCGGAAGGGACGATTATGTATCCCAATGAACCGATCATGACTGTTGTTGCTCCGCTGATTGACGCGCAGTTGATTGAGACCACTATTTTGTTGGAAATTAATCATCAATCCCTGATTGCAACCAAAACAAACAGAATTGTGCAGGCAGCAGGCGGTAAGCCGATATCCGATTTTGGAGCAAGACGGGCTCATAATGTGGATGCCGCAGTATACGGAGCAAGGGCCGCATATATCGGAGGCGCTGCATCAACGGCAACCGTTTTGGCGGGCAAAATGTTTAACATTCCGATTTCAGGTACGATGGCACACAGCTGGGTAATGTCCTTTGATAATGAGTATGAGGCATTTAAGGCATATGCGGAAACCTATCCGGATGCAACTGTTTTACTTGTAGATACTTATGATGTGTTAAAAAGCGGTGTACCGAATGCCATTCGTGTTGCTGAAGATATTTTGAAGCCAATGGGAAGAAGATTAAAGGGTATTCGTCTCGATTCGGGTGATCTTGCATATTTGTCGAAGGAGGCAAGGAAGATGTTGGACGATGCCGACCTTAAGGATTGTATTATTGTGGCATCCAACAGTCTGGATGAATATACGATTACATCTTTAAATCGGCAGGAAGCCATGATTGATAGTTACGGTGTGGGTGAAAAACTGATTACTTCATCTACTACTCCTGTTTTTGGCGCTGTATATAAATTGGTGGCAGTGAATAAGGAGGGTGAATTTGTTCCTAAAATTAAAATTTCCGAAACCGTAGAGAAGATCACCAATCCGGGAATCAAAGAAATATACAGAGTATATGATAAGGAAGGAAAAGCGGTTGCGGATTATTTAACTGTTAAAGGGGAAGAAATTGATTTGGCTCATCCGGTTCGCTATGTTGATCCCATTAATTATTGGAAAAACAGAAGCTTCGTTGATTGTACGTTTAAGCCGTTGCAAAAGCAGATTTTTAAAAACGGGGAACTGGTGTATAAGCTGCCGTCGCTGGAAGACATTAAAAGCTATGTAAGAGATCAGCTTGATCATGAAATCTGGGAAGAGGAACAAAGATTTGAAAATTCACATACGCATTACCTGGATATGAGTCCGGCTATGTTTGAATTGAAGATGAGTCTATTGCATGAAAGTAATAAGGAAAAGTAAGTTAAAAAGATAAAAGGAACTGTACACTAACGATTAAAAATCATAGTGTACAGTTCCTTTTGTAAAGTATTATTATTCTTCCGTTAAAGTAATATCCGCATTGCCAGACAGAGAAACAACGGTATCATTTCCGTCTTTTACTGCACCGCTTCCGGCAGCACTTACATTTACCAAACGAATGGTATAATCCTTATCGGAGGTAACAACTAAGTGAATATCCTTACCGGTTCTCTTAGCAGAAATGGAGATATTTTCTTTTTGATCCATACCGTAAACAACAGAGCTTGCTTCACAGCCGTCTTTTAAAGTATAAACTCTGATTTCTGCATGATCGGCGTAATCATAATCAGGTTTTTCATCACAATTACCCAAAACGACAATAGAGTTTTCCTTTACCATAAGAGGGATGCTTAAATAGCTATGCTTTTCTGTTATCCAGCATCCGCCTTCTTTAACTTCGCCGGTGAACAGGTTGGTCCAGATCCCCTTGGGAAGATAGTATTCTGCGATGCTCTGATCATTAAAGATAGGAGCTACCAGCAAATTGTCACCCAGCATATACTGTTTGTCAACGTAGTGACAGGTCTTATCTTCTGTATATTCCAGTACCATGCTTCTCATGGTAGGGATACCGGTTTTGGAGGTATCAATAGAGGTCTTGTAAAGGTAAGGCATCAGCTTTGCTTTAAATCGTGTGAAGAATCTTACCACATCAACTGCCTCATCATCATAGACCCAGGGCACTCTGTAGGAGGAGCTTCCGTGAAGTCTGGAATGTGAGGAAAGAAGTCCGAATGCCACCCACCTCTTATAAACATCAGCGGTAGAGGTATTTTCAAATCCGCCGATATCATGTGCCCAGAAGCCAAATCCGCTCATCATCAGGGAAAGTCCGCCGCGAAGGCTTTCTTCCATAGATTCATAATCTGACCAGCAGTCTCCGCCCCAGTGAACGGGGAATTTCTGACCGCCTACGGTTGCGGAACGGGCAAATAAAACGGCTTCACCCTTGCCGCGCTTGCGCTCTAGAAGCTCATAAACGCATTTATTATATAAATAGGTATAGAAATTATGCATCTTCTCGGGATCGGAACCGTCATAGTAGGTTACGTTTTCGGTAGGAATCCTCTCACCAAAGTCAGTCTTAAAGCAGTCTACTCCCATGTTAAGCAGTATCTCCAGCTTATCCTGGAACCACTTCCATGCTTCAGGGTTGGTAAAGTCTACGATAGCCATTCCTGCCTGCCAAGCATCCCACTGCCATACCTGACCGTTAGCTCTCTTGATGAAATAGCCTTTTTCCATTCCTTCATCAAACAGAACGGATTCCTGTGCAATATAAGGATTGATCCATACACAGATATTCAGTCCCTTTGCCTTGATACGCCTGAGCATTCCTTCAGGATCGGGGAAAACTCTGGAATCCCATACAAAATCAGACCAGTGGAATTCTTTCATCCAGAAGCAGTCAAAATGGAAGGTTCTGAGAGGAATTCCTCTATCCAGCATTCCGTTTACAAAGCTCATAACAGTATCTTCGTCATAGCTGGTGGTAAAGGAAGTGGAAAGCCAAAGTCCGAAGGTCCAGGGTGCAGGAAGTGAAGGCTTTCCGGTAAGATCGGTATACTTAACCAGAACCTCCTTCATAGTAGGACCGTTAATCAGGAAATAATCAAGATAACTGCCTTTTACGGAAAATTCTGTCCGGGTAACCATTTCTGTTCCCACTTCAAAGGAAACCATTTCCGGATGATTAACCAGCACTCCATAACCTTTGTTTGTAATGTAAAAAGGAATATTCTTGTAGGACTGCTCTGTGCTTGTACCACCGTCAGCATTCCAGATATCTACGCTTTGTCCGTTTTTGACAAAAGAAGTAAAGCGCTCACCCATACCGTAAACAAGCTCTCCTACGGAAAGAGAAAGCATTTGACGGATATAGGTATCCTTGTCGTCACCCTTATCGTATGTAATTCCCTTCCAGTCTGTTTTCATAAGAGCTAAGTCTTTTCCGGCACTTTTGGTAATTACCTCATTACCTCTTAAGTAAGTCATAGACCAATTTTTCTTGGTAATAAGGAGGGATGTGTTTCCGCTTGTGATTTTAATATTTTCCTCACTATCTTCTACCTTAAGGGGAAGCTCCTGATTTAAGCTAAGCTCAAATGCAGGGGTATTTACGATGGCTCCCTTGTAATGGTAGGTACGAACACGGAAAATGTCAGGTGCAGGAGAAGTAATCTCCAGAGTTAAATTAACTCCCCCAAGTACATCACCTCTCTGGGTAATGTGAAGAGTAGGTGCAAGAAGCGTTACTTTATTATCTTCAATCGTGGTAAAGTAAACCTCTTGAGGTGAAAAGCAGCTACAACCTTCTTTTTGTAACCAGCAGCCATTACTGAATTTCATAGTTTTAACTTATCCTTTCTTTATATTTATAGTAATACAGCTCAAAATCTTTATACCCTATTATAATTGAAAACTAAAAGTTTGCATATAGTTCTTTTTAAAGATATACTTAAAGCATGTCAAAAAACAGGAGTCATTTATGGGATCAGGTATTTTTCAAAAATTTGAACTGCTGAAGAAAACAAAGATAAAACAGCAGCTGTATTTCATTTATTTTGCAGCTATTGTTTTGCCTATTACTATTATAGGCAGCTTTTTGCTGATCAATACCTCCAAGCTTCTGACCAATTATCATAGGGACCTGTTGGAGTCCGATAATTTAAGGGTAAAGACTATTTTATTTGAAATTACTACGCAGGTCTATAATATTTCCGAAGAGCTGACATTTGACAATAATCTGCGGGAAATGTTAGGGCACAGCTATTATATACGATCCAGTATGGAACAAAAAGCTTCCGAGATAACGATTCTTGATAATTACAGTTATAACCATGCAGAAATCGAAGGGATAGAAATTTATACTGATAATCCGTCCTTTATGGAATACAAGCAATTTCATCCGGCAGATGAAACAGTTCAAAGCTCGGAATGGTTTCAGAAGGCAGTCAATCAGTCCAGTGTATTTTGGTATCCCATGATGACAACGGATAAGCATGGAAATGAATACTGGAATTTATGTCTTATAAGAAAAATACCTTTAAAAAACAGTGCTCACAATGCGGTTCTGGTAATTAAAATCAGTGATAATTATTTAAAAACCAGAATTAACAGTCAGGAATATGCAGCTATGATTTCGGTTGATAAGGAACCGGTATTTTACAGTTCCAATCGGGAATTATATGGTTCACAGCAGCCTGTAGCAATAGATTATGAGGAAGATTATTTTCAGTATGTGGGAACTCAGAAGATAAACGGCAGGAATTGCTTTGTAGAAATGTCTACGCTGCATATGTATCAATCCGAATCCAGAGTTTATATTTTTACCATGAATGATCAGGCATACAGAAATATCAGCAATATTATATTAATATGTCTGTTGATTATTGCACTGGCAATTCTTATTCCCGGAATAATCATTCATTATTTTACGGTATATTTTACGTCAAGGGTTCTTACCTTGAGACAGGCAATGCATCAGGCAAGTAATGAGGATTATGAAATAGTTAATTCGGTACGGGGTCAGGACGAGCTTTCGGAAGCCTTTTCAGATCTGGAAATAATGGTTCAAAAGATCAAACAAAAGGATGCGGATATGTATGAGGCACGTATTAATGAAAAGGAGCTTGTAAGTGCTCAGCAGGCCATGGAATTTAAAATGCTGGCAAGTCAGATCAATCCTCATTTTCTTTACAACACATTGGAAACTATAAGAATGAAAGCTTTTACGGTTGGAGACAAGGAGGTTGCCACTGCGATTAAGCTTTTGGGAAAGTCCATGAGATATGTACTTGAAAATACGGGAACTTCCTTTACAACATTAGACCATGAGCTTGAGCATGTGGAGAATTATTTAGCAATACAGAAGCTTCGGTTTGGAGAAAAATTTGACAGCTGTTTAGAAGTTGCACCACAGATACAGCCGGTTCAGCTGTATATTTTACCATTGCTGCTTCAGCCGGTGGTAGAAAATGCATTGCTTCACGGACTTGAGGAAAAGGAAGCAAACGGGCGGATAGTAATTTCAATATACAGGCAGCAGGATTTTATAAATATTGACGTTTCGGATAACGGATGCGGCATGGATGAAAAAGAGCTTTCGGATCTTCAAAAAAATATTGAAATCAAGGATATGAGCAGAAGTAAAAGTATAGGTCTTTATAATATTAATCAGAGAATGAAGCTGAATTACGGGGAGGATTGCGGAATACAGATTTATTCTGCGGTAAATGAAGGAACAACTATAAGATTATGTATTCCCGAAGAAAAAATGAAAACATATTAATGTTAAAAAAGTTACTGTATTTTTCCTAAATTAATTACTGTATTTTTATTTTCTTTAGAAATTTATAATAAATACATCATCGAGAAGTCTCGGTGGTGTATTTTTTGTTTTTAAAAGAAAGGAAGGAAGCAGATGAATGAGATTAAGACAAAACGGGAATCCATTTCGGATAAGCTTTATTATCCGCTTAGAATAGCCATTCTTTTATCGGTACTATTTCTGTTTATTCCCGCATTGAATCCCGCAAGAATCAGCGGTGTGATGAATAGAAATATGTCACTTTTTACGTCCGGAATTTCTTATTCTTCCCTGATTGATGGTTTTGGAAGAGCTTTTAGAAAAGGGTGGGTTATGGAATCATCCTTCCAGCTTTTATATGGATCTTCCATGGTATTATGTCTGGGAATTATAGCAAATGCATTAAGCGGCTGTGCATCGCTGGGAAATATTAAAATGAAAAAGCTCAGCAATCTGATTACAGTTATCAGTTGTGTGGCTCAGATGCTGGGGCTTGTAGGAATTTATATCGCATACTCCCAGATAGCGCAGACGGAGAAGCCGAAAAAAATAGAGCCTTTGTTTCCCGATGGATTTTGGTTTGTGGCAGTTGTAGCAATAGTAACTCTGGTGCTGTCGCTGGCTCAGATAATACTTCTTTCAAAGAGTCAGAAGGAAGAAAAATTTGAAATGCAGACTAAGTTCAAGCTTTTCCTTATGTATATGCCTTTTATTGCTTTGGTAGCTGTTTTTTCATATCTGCCTTTATGGGGATGGAGATATGCCTTTTTTAATTATAAAGTAGGCGACAGCTTAAGCATGGATAATTTTGTGGGATTTAAGTGGTTTACAGAGCTGTTTAATAATCCTGCGACGGTCAGAGATATTGTTAATGTACTTAAAAATACGCTTGCAATGAGCGGTCTGGGAATTCTTACAAGCTGGATTCCTATGGCGTTTGCAATTTTCTTATCAGAAATTAAAAGCATAAGATTTAGAAGGTTTGTTCAAACCTTTACTACAGTACCTAACTTTATCAGCTGGGTTTTGGTTTATGCAATTGCATTCTGTATTTTTTCAACAGATGGTTTCTTAAGCAGTATATTGGTAAACACAGGTGTCTGGGAACAGGGACAAAATCTTCTGATGGGAAATGAGCATACCTGGCTTAAGATGTGGGCATGGGGTATGTGGAAAGGTGTAGGCTGGAGTGCAATTATATACATAGCCGCTATTTCCGGTATTGATCAGCAGTTATATGAGGCAGCTACCGTAGACGGTGCGGGAAGATTTCAGAAAATGTGGCATATTACCGTACCGGGATTAATTCCTACCTTCTGTGTACTTCTTTTAATGTCGGTAGCAAATATTTTGAGTAACGGTATGGATCAGTATTTGGTATTTAAGAATGCAACTAACGCAGACACCATCAGGGTATTGGATCTGTATGTATATGAGCTTGGTATCGGAAAGGGTTCCATTCCTCTTACCACTGTGGTAAGTATGCTGAAATCAATTATCAGTGTAACATTGTTGTTCCTTGCCAACGGAGTTTCCAAGCTGATTCGTGGCGAGAGTATTGTATAGGGAGGTGGAACTATGGCAAAGACAGCACAGGAAAAGGCTGATTTAAAGGCTGAAAGGATTTATGAGAGGACTCATAAAAAAAGATACCGTACAAGGCCGGGTGACGTAGTTTTTAATGTTTTAAATTATCTGGTATTTACCTTATTTACCATAGCCTGTATCTTTCCTTTTTATTATCTTTTCATAAATACCATCAGTGACAATGATCTGGTAATAAAGGGTTTGATTAATTTTGTACCGAAGGGTATTCATTTAGATAACTATAAGTCGCTTTTAAATGTAAGTGATTTGTCCAATGCATTTATTGTATCCATTGCAAGAACATTTCTTGGAACGGCGCTTATGGTAGCAGCTTCCGGATTTGTGGGATATCTGGTGACAAAACAGGAAATGTGGGGAAGAAAATTCTGGTATCGGTTTTTAATTATTACCATGTATTTTAATGCAGGATTAATTCCCTGGTTTTTGAATATGCAGATGCTGGGTCTGACCAATACCTTTTGGGCGTACATTGTTCCCGGTATTGTTGCACCCTACAATATCATTTTGGTTAAGACTTATATTGAATCCATTCCGGCAGAATTGGAGGAGAGCGCCGAAATGGACGGTGCAACTTATATGACGGTATTTCGAAAGATTATTTGGCCGTTAAGTAAGCCTATTCTTGCCACCATTGCAATTTTTGGTGCAGTAGGACACTGGAATTCCTTTACAGACTCCCTGATCCTTATGCAGTCTGCACCGAACCTGTATACCTTACAGCACAGATTATATATTTATTTAAATCAGGCATCAAATTTAAGTGCCTTGATGGAATCCGGCGGACAGGTCAGCGAGTCAGTGATCAAATCAGCGTTAAGCGGCAAGGTTATTAAATATACAATTTCCATGGTAACTGTTATTCCTATTTTGGTTGTTTATCCGTTTATGCAGAGGTATTTTGAGAAGGGTATTATGCTGGGAGCTGTCAAGGGTTAACAAGACGGGCTTTGAAGTTAATACAGTATTTATTAAGGCAAAATCTGACACAATTACGTGTCGGTTTATGCAATAAAAAGGAGGAAGAAAAAGTATGAAAGCAAAGAAAATTGTAGCGTTGCTTTTGGCTGCCGCAATGACAATTTCATTGGTAGCCTGCGGAAATTCAACAGATGCACCTGCATCAACAGATTCTGACATTACAGATGTAGAAGCAGATGATGATGCAGAAGTTGATGAAGCAGATGCAGCAGACGAGACAGACGCAGAGGAAGATGCTGATGATTATGATGAATTATTAGCAGAAATCATTCCTGAGGAGACAGTAACTCTGGATGTATTTGATCAGCTGGCAAACTACTCAGGTGAGCAGATTGGCTGGTTTGGACAGATTATGCTGGAGAAGTTCAATGTTAAGCTCAATATCATTCCTGATCCTGATGGTGTTTATGAGACGCGTATGGAGTCCGGAAATTTAGGAGATATTGTGATCTGGGGAAATGACTCTGATGAATATCTTCAGGCGATTGAAAAAGGCATGCTGTATGATTGGAATGAAGATGACCTTCTTTCCGAATATGGTCCTTATATCAAGGAGAATATGCCTTTTGCACTTGAGAAGAATGCACAGATTTCCGGTGGTACAACTTACGGATACGGATTTGATGTGGCAGTAGATTCAAGTGCACGTCAGGATGTTATGTACACATGGGATCTTCGTTGGGATCTTTACAAGGAGCTTGGATATCCTGAGATGAAGAACCTTGATGATGTAGTTTCTGTACTTGAGCAGATGAAAGAAATTTGTCCTACAGACGATAACGGAAAGACAACCTATGGTGTATCCCTGTTTAATGACTGGGATGGAGATATGGTAATGTTTGTTAAGTCCACAGCATCCGCTTATTACGGATATGATGAGTTTGGATTTGGACTGTATGATCCCGTTGAGCAGAAATACTATCCTTGTCTTGAGGAGAACGGACCTTACCTTACATGCTTAAAGTTCTACAATACTTTATATCAGAAGGGACTGCTTGATCCCGACTCACAGACACAGAAGTATGATGGTATGATGGAAGATTACCAGAATGGTACTGCTTTCCTGAATGTATTTAATTTCCTTGGTTCTGCACTGTACAATTCAGAATCACATGCAGCTGAAGGAAAGGCTATGTATCCTTGCCCTCCTGCTGATGCTCAGCCTATCGTTTACGGACAGAACGTATACGGTGGAAACAGACCTTGGACTATCGGTGCTAAGACAGAATATCCTGAGCTTTGCATGGCAATCATTAACTGGCTTGCAACTCCTGAAGGACGTATGACTATGGAGTATGGTCCTAAGGATGTATGCTGGTACTATGATGAGAATGGCAAGACCTGCTTTACAGAGCTTGGTCGTGCTGCAAAGCTTGATATCACAACAGAAATGGCTGATGGATATTCAGGAACCTTTGATGATGGTGGTTTCAAGATGAACAATACTTCATGGGCAATTGATGCTGCAAACCCTGATTCCAACGGTGATACCTACAATTATAAGAAGTGGGAAAGCTTTGTAACAGAGCCCGGTTCAGAAATTGAAGCTGACTGGAGAGAGTATACAGGATGCACAACCTTTGATTCCCGTTTTGATACTGTAAACTACAGACTGGCTCCCGGTACTATGTATTCAGCAAGTCCTAAGTCAGATGAGCTTATGGTTCTCTGGAATCAGGTTGCAACCTGCATTAAGGACAATTCCTGGAAAGCAATTTATGCTAATTCTGATGAAGAATTTGATAAGATTGTAGCTGATATGATTTCTCAGGCTGAGGAATATGGCTATGCAACATGTGTAGAATTCCAGGAAAATGAAGCTAAGTTAAGAGCTGCAGCAGAGGATGCTGTTAAGTAAATAACAGGCTTATCTGTATAATTAAAAAAGTATTAAATGAGGGACTGCTTCGTTGAGAGCAGTCCCTTTTTGTGGTATGATGATAGAAAAATAAAGGCCGTAAACGAAAAGTCAGGTGCTCATAGGCAGGAGTATTTCAAATCAGGAAAGGAATTTATATATGAAATTTTTTAGTATAGACAGTCCTTTATACAAATTTTTGTCAAAGCTGTTAGACGTCTTAAAATTAAATTTTCTTTGGATTATATTCAGTATTCCCATTATTACAATTGGAGCATCTACGGTGGCAGCCATGTCGGTAGCTCTTAAAATGGTAGACGACGAAGAGGGATACATTGGACGAAGCTTTATTAAGGCCTTTAAGGAGAACTGGAAACAGGGAACTATGCTTTGGATCATTACTGTGATAGCAGGTTATGCTATATATCTGGATTTTCAGCTTTTTGAAGCAGTGGAGGGTAATCCTATTATGTTTTTGATAATAGGAATGGTATCTGCTGCTCTGGCAACAGCAGCACTTATTTATTCTTATCCCTTAAGTGCAAGATATGAAAATACATTATTTCGGACTATACAGAACTCTATTGATATTTCCCGGAAATATTTCGGAAGAACTTTGCTGCTTATTATAGTATTAGGATTTGAATTTTTAATATTTCAGTTTAATGTAACTATGCTGTTTTTTGGAATTATCTTAGGACCCGGTTTTATCATTTTTACAATTGCTTCCTTTAGCAAAAGAGTATTTCAAATGATAGAAAAAGAGCCCGGTTCCATAACAAATCCGCAGGATACGGAATTATAAATCTGTATAGAGAAAGGTATGACGTGATATGGAAGATTATAGAAAAACGCCCTTGTGGAATAATAACCTGCCTGTAGAGGAGAGACTTGATTATCTGGTTAATGAGTTATCACTTGAAGAAAAAATTACCTGCCTTGCCACAAGATGCCCGGAAATTAAGCGGCTTGGAATTAAAGCTACATCCTTTGGAGGCGAAGCGGCGCATGGAATAGAGGCAAGGCATGATCAGGCATTTAATGCAGGTGATCCTGAGCCAACAACATCCTTTACCCAGCCGATTGGGATGAGTGGCAGCTTTGACAGGGAGCTGATTAGAAAATGCGGGCAGGTGGTAGGAGAGGAAGCCAGAGTGCTTTTTTCCAGAAATAATGTAAGCAGTCTTTCCAGATGGGCACCCACGATTGATATGGAACGTGATCCCAGGTGGGGCAGAACAGAGGAAGCGTATGGTGAAGATCCCTATTTAACCGGTGAAATGGCATCTGCTTATATTCAGGGCATGAAGGGTGATCATCCTTTTTACATTCAGTGTGGCGCCACTTTAAAGCATTTTTATGCCAATAATGTGGAAAGAAACAGAATTAAAATATCCTCCTCAGTGGATATGAGGAATAAATACGAATATTATCTGGAACCATTCAGGAAAGCAATTATGGAGGGTGGCGCCGAAGCGGTTATGACCTCCTACAATGAGATTAACGGTATTCCTGCAATTGTAAATACGGAGGTACAGGAAATTTTAAAGGACACCTATGGATTGCCGGGGCACGTGGTTTGTGATGGCGGGGATTTTCAGCAGACAGTGTATGATCATAAGTATTTTAAAACTCATGCGCAGTCTATAGCTTATGGTTTAAAGGCAGGAGTAGACTGCTTTACTGATGACAGTGAAGTGGTTTTTGCAGCAGCAAGGCAAGCCCTTTTGGAGGGGCTTATTACGGAGGAGGATATTGATAGGTCTGTAAGAAACTCTTTTAGAACCAGAATTCGGCTTGGCTTTTTTGATTCGGAGGGAGAATGTCCCTATTCAAGCATAGGGGAAGAGCATATTAATAATGAGGAGCACCGGAAACTGTCTGCACAAATGGCTAAGGAAGCAGTGGTGCTTCTAAAAAATGAAGGAGAGCTGCTTCCCATTGTTCCGGGTAAAACGAAATCATTGGCCGTGATCGGACCTTTGGCAGACGTTTGGTATAAGGATTGGTATGGTGGGATACCCCCTTATGCTGTTACTGTTCTGGATGGTGTTAAGAAAAGCTATCCCAAAACAAAAGTTTCTTATGAAAGCGGATTATTGAATTTATACTTAACCTGTAATGGAAAATACGTAGGCCTGGATCAGGAAAACAGACTGTATTTAACAGATAAAGAGCATGCGGAAATTTTTCTGTTTACGGATTGGGGATGCGGAAGCACTACTCTTAAGACTTGCAGTAACGGAATGTTTGTAACGCTGGAGGAAGGCTCCTACCTGATTAAAGCTGATAGAAAGGAAGCCTTTTCCTGGTTTATCAGAGAGTCATGGGAGTTTGCCCATATAGAGTCAGGCAGCAGGGATGTAAAGGCAGGGGATCAGGAAAGCAAATATTATCTAAACAGCTGGAATGGAAGAAGGGTAACGATTGATCAAAATGATTATCTTGTTGTAATCAAAACAAAGGATCCTGCTGTAGGAGAGGGTGATGACACTAAATTAAATCGAAAATGTCATGCGGTGTTTAGTGGAGAACCGGCAATATTCGGTATGGAAATAGTAGCAGATGGTATTTCAAATGCTGCAGATGCAGCGAGAAATGCTGAGAAAGCAGTGGTAGTAGTAGGAAGTAATCCGGTTATTAACAGTAAAGAAGAAGTTGACAGGACTACATTAGCGCTGCCGCCTTCGCAACAAAGGCTTATTGATGCGGTGTTGGACGTTAATCCCAATACCGTAGTAGTAATGGTTACGAATTATCCCTATTCTACCTGCAGATTACAGGAAAAAGTGCCTGCCATTCTCTTCTCACCCAGCGGAAGTCAGGAATTGGGAACCGGGATAGCGTCCGTACTTAGCGGAGAAGTTTCACCGGCGGCAAGGCTTGCTATGACCTGGTACCGCTTAGATGATGATCTGCCGGATATGGAGGATTATGATATTATTCAAGGAAAAAGAACCTATCAATATTTTGATGGAGAGGTTCTTTACCCCTTTGGTTATGGTTTGTCGTATGCTGAGTTTTCTTACGGACCGCTTTCGGTTATGCAGGACGGAGATTTAATAAAAGCAGTGCTTGAGGTAACCAATACCGGAAAGGTAACCTCCGATGAAGTGGTACAGCTTTATGTTCATAAGGAAAGCTCGCGGGTGAAGCAGCCTATTTGTCAGCTGAAGGGCTTTGAAAGAGTTAAAAGCATAAAACCCGGTGAAACAAGGGAGGTTTCCTTCCTGATAAATATTAAGGATTTGAGATATTATGATGTAATATCCAAGTCTATGAAGCTGGAGAGTGGTGTTTATACTTTTATGGCAGGCGCTTCCTCAAGAGATATCCGGCAGCAGGCTTCTCTTACAATTAACGGGGATGTGCAAGAGTTTAGGAATCCCTTTGAGCCTACAGAAGCTGTTTTATATGACGGCAGCAGGAATTGCTTTATTCATAAAGGCACTAAGGGTCATACCATGGAAAGAAAAACCTGTATTATTCCGGGCAGACCCGGAGATGATCCCAATGCCACTGAGAGTAAATCCACAGAATCGGATGATTTGGATAAGCAAAAGGTAAGCTGTGAGTTATATTATCAGGATTTTATGTTTGAACAGCTGCCAAAAAAAGTATTACTTCGAACTTGCGCTGTAGAGGATGGAGAGATTACCTGTTCTGTTGGAAAACAGGATTTTGAGAATTTTTGCAGGATTCCGGTGAAACAGAACAAGGAGTTAGATTTTGAATTATTGGAAGCCGAATTGTCACAGGCATTTCCGGATGAGACAGGATGTTATGATCTTTCCATTAGTATAAAGGGCAAGATAAAGCTGGCGGAATTTTGGTTTTTGTAAGAAAAGAGAAAAGCACATAAGCATATAAAGAGGTAAAGGGTTAGCAAGCTCTTTGCCTTTTTACATGTCTTTAATAAATTCAGACCATGCTTTAGTGCATATCCGACTTGTCTGGCGTTCTTTGGTTTTTCGCAGAGAACGTTCATATTTTTTCTTATCAAATTGTCCCAGCATCATGTCCAATACCTCCGCACGATATTGACGTAGTTGATTACTCAATATGTTTTTCCAAACACATAATGACTAAAAAAGCTTTTTACCTTTCCATGATTCATATAATACCCTCCCTTTTGCAGGCAGGATATGTAATCACATCTGATACAGTCCTGCCTGATTTTATTGTTTAATAAGAAAATAGCGGCAGAAACTGCCAGAATGTGCGATATGCACCAAACCAACATTGAAACGATTTAAAGGTCATATTGCTGTGTAGAGATTTATCAATAAAAGATTAACAAGAATAGTTTGATTTGTCAATCTATTTTTATCGAAATAAAACAAATAAATTATCTTATATATTCTATTTAATAATCTAAATAGAGCTTTTGTAGAAAAACTATAATTTATATGCTATTCTTAAAAAGTATTATGAGCGAATGTATTAATAATGGAGGCATAAGTTATGTTTTACAAAGTTTTTGATATGTCTGTAGAAGGCAGTGTGGGAAATCCCACTCTTACCACCTATCTAATCGATGCATCAGACAGTTTTTTAATTAACGAACGGCCCATGATAGTGATATGTCCAGGCGGCGGCTACAGTAATGTATCTGACAGGGAAGGAGAGATGATGGCGCTTCAGTTTGCGGCGATGGGTTTTCATACAGGCGTTCTGCGTTATTCGGTGTCTCCGGCGGTTTATCCAACCCAGCTTTTGGAGCTGACTAAGGCTATGGCACTGATCAGACATAATGCAGAGCAGTGGCATATTAAGAAGAATAAGATATTTATTCAAGGTTCCTCTGCGGGGGGACATCTTGCAGCTTCCTTTGGTTGTTTTTGGAAAAAGGAATTTTTAAGGGAGGCAGCAGGCGGTGACAGTGAAATCATTCGTCCTAATGGGTTGATTTTAAGTTATCCTGTTATTACATCGGGAGAGTACGCTCATAGAGATTCCTTTGTAAAGCTGTTGGGGAGTCGATATGATGAGTTAGTGCGGGAAATGTCGTTGGAGAATCAGGTAAATGAAGATACGCCCGGAACTTTCCTGTGGCATACCTTTGAGGATCAGCTTGTCCCTGTGGAAAATTCACTTTTGTTTATGCAGGCATTAAGAAAAAAAGGTATTTTTTTCGAAAGTCATATTTACCCAAAGGGTGCGCATGGTCTGGCTCTGGCAAATGAACTTACCTGTTCGCCGGAAGGTAATGAAATACAGGCGGAGGTAAGCTCATGGATTTTGCTGGCTCAGCAGTTTATTAAAAGCTTTCAATAAGAAGCTGCAAGTTATCATTGGGGGTGATTAAATCTGATCCGGCAAATTTTTGCGGAATTCAGCAGGACTCATCCCCACATATTTTTTAAATTTCTTGTGGAAGTAATCTACATTTTTGTAACCTACCTGTTCGGCGATCTCATATACCTTCAGGCGGTTTTCCTGAAGAAGCTCTTTGGACTGCTCAATTCTTTTGTGATCTACGTATGCATTAAAATTTTCGCCAACTGTTTTGTTAAAAATTTTTCCAAGATATGCACTATTGTAGCCAAATAGAGGAGCAATGCCTTCAAGCTTAATATTGTTTTGATAGTTATGATCTATGTAGTATAAAATGTCATCCAAAATGGTATTTCTTGAGGAATTGCCAACAGTACAGAGAACCTTTTCCGTCTGCTCGGAAATAAAAAGGATAATTTCATACAGGTAATGGCAATTTTCAATGCGGTCAATTGCCTCAGCATTGGTCGGAAAGGGTATTTCCATAGTGCTGTAGGTATGATTAATCTTTTCTTTTATGCGGAAGTATAAGTCCGTCAAGAACAGCCTAACGGAGGTAATATCATTTTTTACGTTATACAAAAATTCTTCCAGATCAAAAAGAGTTTCCGCCACCTTATTTCGGTTGGAGGCCAGCAGGTAGTCTGTCAGTAAATTACAAAATTCCTCCAGTTTTTCGTTGGTGATTTCCAAATGGCAGTTCCGTACATCAGGAAGCTCATCATATCCAAGAGTATGCTGACCCTGCATGCAGAAAAATCTTCGCTTGCAGAGAGTGGAAGCTTCCTCGTAGGACAAATAAATTTCATCCAGACTATGGACAGGGCGTCCAAAGGCCAGAAACAGGGAGTCCAAAGGACTTCCGGGCTGGGGAGGGTTTTGTTCATAGTGAGATAAGAAATTTTGAAATTTGGACAAGGCAAAGCTGCCTTTTAAAAGGATTACTTCATTTCCCTCTTCCTCAAAATGTTCAAAGGTATGATTTCCTTTATTGGTAATTTTAAGCAGATCTGCAAAGCTATAGCATATATCTCCCGGATTTGTACTGAATTTTTCATAGATAACCACCTGATAGATATCAGCACTTAAGTTCATTTCGTTTAATTCATCCGAAGATAATGCCGTAACGTCTGAAGTTTCATAGACACCTGTTACAATTTCATGCAAAATGACGTGTTTAGCCTTATGCTTCAGCAGCTTAAAGTTATCAGATTTAAATCGTTCTTCTTCAAGAGTTTTCTTAATTTTTTGCAGTGCATTCTGCAGCTCGTCCTCGTCAATTGGCTTAGTGAGATAAAAATCTACTCCATAACGGATGGCAGTCTGGGCATAGGTAAAGTCGGAATAGCCGCTTAAAATAATAAATTTACCCTTATAACCCTTTTCCCTGGCAATACGGATAATATCAGTTCCGTACATTTTGGGCATGCGAATATCCAACAAAACAAGGCTGGGATTTTGCTTAAGAATAGCCTGAAGCGTGTCTTCACCGTTAGAGGCCTCCCCGCAAAGTTCAAAATCCAAAGCCTTCCAGTCTACAATACATTTAAGTCCCTCTCGGATATTCTGTTCATCATCTGCAATAAATACTGTCTCCATAAGTTCATTTTATTATTGATGACACAGAATGTCAATTATGGTAAAATAGAAAGGCTATTGATAATATTGCGCCTGGGCACTCCAAAGCTGATAGTAAAGGTTATTTTGATCCTTTACCAGCTTTTCATGGCTGCCACGCTGGATCAGCTTTCCCTGATCAATTACGATAATATCATTGCAGAACTGACAGCTGGACAGCCTGTGTGAGATATATACGGCGGTTTTGGTTCCTATCAATTGATCAAATTTTGAATATATTTCATATTCAGCAAGGGGATCAAGGGCAGCTGTGGGTTCGTCAAGTATAATGAATGGGGTGTCATGATAAAGCGCTCTGGCGATGGCTATTTTCTGAGCTTCACCGCCGGAAACATCTATGCCTTGTGCATCAAATTCCGTAAAGAGAATCGTATCAAGCCCCTTTTCAAATTCCCTTAATGTATCACCCATTCCGGCTTTTATCAGTGACTGAGCGGCCTTTTCTTTATCATATTCTATGGAGGCGCTGACATTCTCTCCAAGGGGGAGGGAAATCAGTTTAAAGTCCTGAAATACTACGCTGAATAGATTTAAATATTCTTTATAATCATATTTTTTAATATTAATTCCGTTTAAAAGGATTTCTCCCTCTGTAGGGTCGTATAGGCGGCAGAGAAGCTTGATAAAGGTTGTTTTGCCGGAACCGTTTTTACCTACCACGGCAAGCCGCTCTCCAATGCGGAATCGAATGGAAAAATCTTTCAGCACATATTCCTTGCAACCAGGATATTTAAAGGAAACATTTCGAAACTCTAATTCAAACTGATCGTCATCTCTTTTTTCAACGGGAAGTACTCCTTCATATTTTTTGTTAGGTATGTCAAGAAAATCAAAATAGGATTTTACATAAGCAGTATTGGTCATAAGCTCGGTGAGCACATAAATCCATTCGCTGAAATAGCTTGCAAAGATCGTAATGCTTCCGGCATAAAGAACTACATCTCCGGGTGAAAGCAGTCCTTTGATTGCCATGATCCCAAGGTATAGATAGACAAGGCTTACCAACCCGGCCTGTAAAAGGTCAGTGATGCACTGTGTTTTTTCCTCCAGCTTTTCCCTGCGGATAAGGAATTTACTTCCGGCTGTTAAAAGGGCTTTTAAATGATTTTCAAGTAAAGGCTGCTGATGAAACAGGCGGATGCTTTTGCCAAATGATTCCTTTTCCAGACAGTTGTTGGAATACCATTTCAGCTCCCTGTTATAGGGTATCAAAAGTTCATTTTCGTGAAATATCATTTCCTTTAAATGCTTAATCCGTTTCATAGAGATTAAAACCAAGAAGATAATAATAGCAATAAACAATGTTGACAGTAGAATGGATTTAAACATGTTATCTGAAAAAAAGCTTCTGCCTGTGCTGATGATTTGTATCATGTAGACCACCGAAATAACAATGTTTAAGGTATAGGAAACAACACCGACTATTCTCCAAAACAGAAAATTCATGCCTCCGCCATCGCGGGTATTCACCATTTCATCGATATCTCTCTTTTGATTTTGAATCCTTTCCGATTCCATATATTCATAATCCATGGACACCAGCTTCCGGTTTAGATAAAGATTGGTGTCCTCCCACAAAGAGGAACCATCGTAATAAATAAGGTGATCTATAATACATTTCAGTGTACGCAGCAAAAAATCGCCGCCCACGATCAGTACAGCATCCGTAATTAAGACAGACGAAGGTGCGCTGATTGAAATATGATCAATCAGCCTTGCAAGGAACCAGAAATTCCAGTAAGAGGAAAGAGAAATCAGCAGGGCATCTATTATTTCCAAAGGAATGCTGGCCTTATTTCTGTTATAAATCAGTTTTAGTCCTCTAAAATTAATCTTAAGAACATCTTTTAAGGATAATTTATTCATAGCCTATACCTCCTCCTCTTTATAATAATGACTTTGCAGCGTAAACATTTGGGCGTATAGACCTCCCTTGGCAAGCAGCGCATCATGAGTACCCTCTTCTTTAATACTGCCGCCGTCAAGCAAAAGTATTTTATCGCAGAATCTGGTGCTGGATAGTCTGTGAGATACGAAAAATGAGGTTTTTCCTTCAGAAAATGCGGCATATTTTAAGTAAATATCGTTTTCTGCCAATGGGTCTAAGGCAGCAGTGGGTTCATCCAATATCAGTACGGAAGCATCCTTGTATAATGATCTTGCCAGTATTAGCTTTTGCCTTTCACCGCCGGAAAAATCTACCGCATTCTCCCTGATATCCTTTTCCATAAAGGAATAAAGCTTATCAGGTGTATTTTCAATTTTTTCCTTGATACCTGCCATAGAAAGACAATTCCATACCCTTTGTTCATCAGTTTCTTCAAGAGGGCGCATGGAAATATTTTCTGCAATGGTAAGCGGCAGAAAGCTTACATCCTGGAAGGCGCAGGAAAACCATCTATATCGTTCATGAGGAGGTATTGCATGCAAATCTACTCCGTTTATAAGTATTCTGCCCTCTGTAGGAGTTAAAAGACCGCAGATCAGCTTCATCAAGGTAGTTTTGCCTGCGCCGTTTATTCCTACAATGGCAAGCCTTTCCCCACAGCTAACGGTAAAATTTAAATCATGTAAAAGATCTCTTTCCATTCCGGGAAAACGGAAGGATACATGATCAAGCGTTATGGTTATCTGTTCTTTTTTAGCAGGAAGAGTTACTTGTTTCTCGTTCTTGCCAAAGGAAAGAAATTCGCAGAATTTTTTATAATCAATACTAAGCCTGTGCAGCCATTTAGTCTGGTTTGACCATGAGATAAAAGCATTGGACAGAGCGGTGGAAGCACCTGCATATAATACCAAATCAGACAGGCTTATTTGCGAATGAAAAATTCCTGCCAGTAAAAACCAATATACAATAAGATTTTGAATACCCATAAAGAAGGTAGCAGACAGCTGGATAGAAGCATCCCGTTTCAGCTGAACGGATTTGCTGTAAAGCCATAGCTGTCTGAATTTTTGGGCAGTACGAAGCAGCCAGTCTTCCATATGGTACAGCCGAACATCCTTTGCAAGAGAAAAATTTCCTACCTGAGAGGAAATGTAGTCCAGCTTTCTGATAGCCTTTTCTCCTAAATCCATATTTCCATAGTTTAGCTTGCCTACTCTTAAGGAGGACCACATGGTTCCCAGAGATGTGGCAAGAATCGCAGCTGTTAACAGGGGAGATAAGCGGCTTATCATGATAATGTAAACTAGTGCGGTTCCAAGGGAAGCTATCATGGTATTTAGTGTTTTTAAAAATTCCTTAAGACATGGGGCATCACTGTCCCGTCCTCGCCCGTAAAGAGCAGCCTTTGCATTATCACGATGGGAAAGAAAGTCAGGATTCTCAAGATAAGGGTATTCAACGTATAAGAACTTCTGCGCATATTCATAATTCATTTCCTGTGATATGAGGGTATTGCCGTTTTCGATTTTGACCTTACTTTTATCCCGGAAAAAGAGCGCTATAAAAAGAGATATAAAGATTAATGTAAGAGTTGAGATAAAATGTAATACGGTCTGCTTATTTTCCAATTCTGCCAGTACAGCCTTAGGTAAATATACCTGTAAAATATTAACAAGAATATAGGTCGGAAAATACAAAAGAGTAAAGGCGTATACTGTTTTATTTTTCTTCCAGATATAGATTAGCAGTTCAACAAATGAGCGAATGCTATTCTTTAAGCTGTATTTTTTTTCCTGTTTCATAATTTGTCCCTGCAGTTTTTTAAATAGTGTAATGCGTTAATCTGACCTTCCATCTCCCGTTCTTTGTTGAACACCGGATCATGAAAGCCTTCTATGCATATATCGCCTGAGTATCCATTGCTTTGCAGTGTGCTCATAATTTCCCGCCAGTTGCAGTCTCCTAAGCCCGGAAAACGGTGTACACAGTATTCTTCACCAAACCAGCTGCCATAGGTGCGAATGTAGTTTTGATCAATGTTAGCATCCTTTCCATGTACATGAACTATTTTCCACGCCCATGACTCCAGTTGTTCCATTGGATCGATCAGCTGCTCCAGTTGGTGTGAAGGTTCCCATTCCAGACCAAGGTATTTGCTGTCAACTGCGTGAAACATCAGCTCCCATGCTCTTGGGCAGAAGCCGATATTGCAGGTTGGCAAATACCAGTGGCCATACATATGGGCATTTTCTATACCGATTTTAACATTTGCATTTTCAGCCCTTTTTACTAATTCCGAAAATATTTTTTTAAATATGGGAATGGTATCATCCACACTTTTCCCCGGAACTGCACCGGCAAAGGTCCCGACAGTATTAGCACCAAATAAGTGTGCGTTGTCAATACAGTATTCCAGTTCCTTTCGCCGTTCTTCATATAGAAGAGGATTACAGTATAAACCAATACTTGATATTTTAATATGAGAATCACCAATTATTTCTTCGGCTCTTTTAGCGGTTTCCTTGAAATCAAAATCACCCAGAAAATCATTGAAATATAATTCCACGGTTTCAAAGCCGACCTCTATAACTTCAGGAAGCTTAGTTAAAAATTCATTTCCTTTGACGCAGGTGCCTATTTTAATTTTATTCATTGTTATATATCTCCTGTAGCTTTATTAAAAATACCCTCTGTAAAAGAGGGTATCATAAAAGATAAATAATAATTTTGAATTTTTATAAACGGTATTTTTTAGGACACGAACGGCAGCATGATTTCGGTTACGAAAACGCCGGGTTCGTTTTTCCGGTTTAAGAAACCCTGATGTTTATTTACAATGCTGTCGATTCGGTATAATCCAAAGCCATGGTTTATACCCTTAAGAGTATGATATGAGGATATGCGCTTATTTTGATTGGTGGAGTTGGTAACGGAAAGATAAAACTGCTTTTGAAACATGCCAATGTAAATTCGAATAAATCTGTTATCCTTATCCTCTATCTTTTCGCAGGCTTCTATGGCGTTGTCCAAAAGATTTCCAAATATAACGCAAAATTCGGTATCGGAGACAGGAAGGATTTCAGGAATTTTGGCTGTGACATTTATGGAAATATCCTTTGATCTTGCAAGAGATAATTTACTATTTAAGATAGCATCGGCCATGATATTTCCCGATCTTACCATGTGATCTACATCGCTTAAGTCTTTATCCATCTGCATAATGTATTCCTTAGCCTGGTCAAGCTTTTCCTCTTCCAGATAAACCTTAAGCACCTGCATATGGTTCCGGTAATCGTGGCGCCAGCCGCGCATTTCCTTATAAGTGCTGCGCATTTCTTCAAATTGGCGTTCGGAAAGCTTATTCTGCCAGGTTTCCAGTCGGTTTTCTATCATTTTGGGAAGGATGAAAAATACGGTCAAAGCATAAAGTACCAAAATAAGAACTACAGGTATGAGTACTACCATGGTCTGCCTCCATTATAAAAATCAATAAATGCTTTGTTTAAGCTGCTATACTGCCTTCTGCTGACAAGGGCCGTGTTTTTCCCGGTCAAAATCACTTGTTCGTGAGTGATGGCTTCTACATGCTGCAGATTAACCAGAATGCCTCTGTGGGAGTAAGAAAAATTCTCCTTTTGAAGTGCATTCAGTGCATCCTTTAAGGAAATGTTTACCCGGTACTCTCCCTGTAAGGCGGTATAAATGCAGTATCCCGAAAAGCTTTCTATTTTTAATATATCTTTTTGCAGGAGCTTTATGGTGCCGCTGCTTGTGTTTAGGAGCACAAAAGGCTCCTTATCCTTCATTTTTTCATATACCCGGTTAAGACATTCTGCCAATTTATCTTTATTTACAGGCTTTAGCAGGTAATGAACCGCCTGGACATCATAGCCTTCGGAAATGTATTCATCTGCTCCGGTAACAAATATAACAGGTATATCGTCATGTCTTTCACGAAGCTTCCTGGCAAGTAAAATACCGTTTTCTCCGGGCATCTCAACATCAAGTAAAAGAACATCAAAGGATTTCTCCGGTTCATAATGAAACCAGAATTGTGCAGCATTTTCAAATAAGGTAGTATTGGTTTGAAGGCCCTTTTGCAAGCTCCAATATTCAATTTGTTTTTTAAGCCATAGGGCTTCTTCCTTATGGTCTTCACAAATAGCAATATTCATATTTTCCCCATAACTGCACCGCTTTTTGTGCATAACAAAGTTTGTTCCCAACAGTTTAGCATTTTTCTTTATTCTTAGCAATAATCTAATTTCAGTGGCAAAGTATCTTCAATTGTTTTAGTATAAAATAAAAGGCCTGTTATGCTATAATTTTAATATAAAAGCAGGCAGCAGCATTGTAATTGAAATAAGGGGCAGTATGAAAAAGATAATTAGAAAAGTCATGTCGGTTATATTTGTAATTTCTCTGATTATGTCGGGTTGTGGTTTAAACAGCAAACAACAAAAGGAATGTCCTTACGAGGAGTTTCTGGTTGTGGACGTATTTGACAGCCTTGCCAATTTTCAGGGTATACAGTCCGGCTGGTTTGCAAAGCTTGTAAAGGATAAATTCAATATGGAGCTGAATATTATAGCGCCCAACGTAGCAGGAGGAGGCGACACTCTGTTTGAAATTCGTTCGGCAGCAGGCAATTTGGGGGATTTGGTTATATTCAGCGGTGAGAACCAAATTCTGCAGAATATGGTGACGGCAGGACTTATTATGGATATGGAGCCATATCTGGAAAACAAAAGCATTATGCGTTTTGAGACTGCCATTCAAAACGTAAACAGCTCCATAACACCGGAGGGAATTTTTGCAATTCCCACGGAGCTTTCCTCCAATGCACCTACCGTACCCAGTGAAAGCAAGGAGCCTACCTATGGGCCTTATATTCGGTGGGATCTGTATAAGGAGATTGGATATCCGAAGATAGAGACCCTTGAAGATTTGCTTCCTGTCTTAAAACAAATGCAGGAGCTTGAGCCTGTTACGGAAACGGGGGAAAAGACATACGCATTTGCCTTTTTTAAGGATTGGGATGCAAATTTGATGAATGCGGCTAAGCAGCCCTGCTGCTTTTATGGTTATGATGAAAGCGGATTTGTACTGGTTAAAGCAGACAGCAGTGATTATCAAAGTATTATTGATGATGATTCTCTTTATATCAGGGTTTTAAAATGGTATTTTGAAGCCAATCAGATGGGATTGGTAGACCCGGAATCTCCAACCTTAAATTTTGACGGTTTTATTGAGAAGTATGAGAAGGGCCAGATTTTATATTCTCCCTGGCCATGGGTGGCACAGCAGTATTACAATACCATTTCCAATAAGGAAGCGGGAAAAGGTTTTATGATGGCGGACATTGAGGACATGCAGATTTATTCCTACGGATGCAGTCCGGATGGCAATTATAAAACCATTGTTGCAGTCGGCTCCCAGTGTAAGGATCCCGAGAGGATGGTGGATTTTATAAATTGGCTTTATTCGCCGGAGGGAATTGCCTCGAACAACGTAAGCAGTATGGCTGATACTGCAGGTCCGGAAGGATTATGCTGGGAATACGGAGAGGATGGTCCTTATCTTACGGAGTTTGGTAAGAAAGCGCTTCTTGAGGGAGATGCCGAAATGTCTGAAGAATGGGGCGGCGGCAGATGGAGAGATGGTGTTTCCATGTTGAATTTCATGCCGGTGACCAAGTGCGAGTTAGACGACAGGGGATATCCCTACACCTATTCCATGTGGGATTCTGTCAGCGGTATGGGTAATACGAAGCTGGATGCGGACTGGCAGGAAATTATGCAGGCCGAAACAACCATGGATTACCTGACGGAAAATGATAAGCTTTTGGTTTCGCCGGGGTGTGGATATACGGCTCCCCCTGAAACATCAGAGCAGACAGCTATTCGAAAGCAATGCCGGAGCGTGATTCAGAATTACTCCTGGAAAATGATATTTGCACAAACCGAGGAAGAGTTTTATGAGCTTTTAAAGGAAATGCAGGAGGAAGCCATCAGCCTGGGGTATGAAGAAATTCTGGAGATGGATATGGTAAATGCCAGGGCAAAAGAACAGGCACGCTGGGAAACTGTAGAAAAATATGAGAATCAGGAATAGATCAAAGAAAGGATAAGCGGAAAATGATAGAAAACAGCAAGGTAAAGAAAATCTTATATGGCGGAGATTATAATCCGGAGCAGTGGCCGGAGGAGATTTGGGAGGAGGATATGCGTTTGTTTCAGCTGGCGCATATTGATGTTGTTACCTTAAACGTATTCAGCTGGGCTGCACTGCAGAGAGATGAGGAAACCTACGATTTTTCAAGACTGGACAAAATTATGAATATGGCAAGGGATCATGGGTTAAAGGTATGTCTGGCCACATCTACCGCCGCCCACCCTGCATGGATGGCAAGAAAGTATCCCGATATCTTAAGGACAGAGCATAACGGTATCAGAAGAAAGTTTGGAAGCAGACATAATTCCTGCCCCAATTCCCCTACATACCGCAAGTTTTCAGTGGCTTTGGCGGAAAAGCTGGCACAGCGCTACCAAAGCTATGACAATATTGTTGCCTGGCACATTTCCAATGAGTATGGCGGAGCCTGTTATTGTGACAACTGTGAGAAGGCTTTCCGCAGCTGGCTGAAAGAAAAGTATGGAACTATTGACGAGCTGAACCGGGTATGGAATATGTCCTTCTGGGGGCATACGCTTTATGATTTTGAGGATGTTGTTGTTCCTGATATGCGTTCTGAGGAGTTTAACTGGGACGGAATCCGAACCAATTTTCAGGGAATTTCTCTGGACTATGCCCGTTTTAATTCCGACAGTATGCTGGAGTGCTATCGTCTGGAATATGAGGCCGTAAAAAGGTATACGCCTGATGTTCCGGTGACTACCAATCTGATGGGTGCTTACAAGCTTTTGGATTATCAAAAGTGGGCAAAATATATGGATTTTGTGTCATGGGATAATTATCCTGCCTATGACTGTTTCCCGGCTCAGGCGGCATTGAATCATGACCTGATGAGAGGGCTGAAGCAGGGTAAGCCTTTTGCTTTGATGGAGCAGACACCCAGCGTAAGCAACTGGCATATTTACTGTAAACTGAAACGTCCCGGCGTGATGCGTCTGTGGAGCTATCAGGCAGCAGCCCACGGCGCCGACTCCATTATGTTTTTCCAGATGAGAAGAAGTATCGGTGCTTGTGAAAAGTATCACGGAGCGGTTATCGATCATGTGGGAACGGAAAACACCAGAGTATTTCGGGAAATTACAGCTCTTGGAGAGGAGCTTGAGAAAATAGGAAGCCTGACCCTGGGGGCGAGAGCAAAGTCACAGGTGGCAATTGTTTTTGATTGGGATAACTGGTGGGCAGCAGAGTATTCCGCAGGACCAAGCAGAATGATTAATTACCATCAGGAGGTTATGGAGTATTACAGAGCCCTGCATGGACAGAATATTTCCGTTGATCTGGTCAGCGTGGAGGATGAGCTTTCGGAATATAAGCTGGTGATTGCGCCTCTTCTTTATATGTGCAAGGATGGTTTTGATGAGAAAATACGCAGGTATGTAAAGCAGGGCGGCGTTTTCCTGACCACCTATTTCAGCGGATATGTGGAGGATCACGATCTGGTGGTAACCGGCGGATATCCGGGAAGATTAAAGGATATCTTAGGCATTTGGGTGGAGGAATCTGATGCCCTTCCCGAGGGGGAGGAAAATTCCTTTACTTATAAGGGAAAGAGTTATCCTGCAGGACTTTTGTGTGATCTGTTACATTTGCAGGGGGCGAAGGCGCTTGCTTCCTATGAAAAAGATTTTTACGAGGGAATGCCGGTGCTTACCGAAAATCGTTTTGGAGAAGGAAGAGCATTTTATGTGGCCGCCAGATCCAATGAAGCATTCTACAAGGATTTTCTGGGAGATTTGTGTAAGGAGCTTTCCGTTTATCCTGCGGCAAAGACACCGGAAGGCGTAGAGGCTGCCCTGCGGGAAAATGAAAACGGAACCTTTTTATTCCTGTTAAATCATAAGGAGGAGGCCGCAGAGGTGCTTCTGGAAAGTGAAGGCAGGGATATTCTTACAGATAAAGACTATCAGGCAGGAGATAAGATTACCTTGGACAAAGCCGGTGTGGCAATTTTATGGAAAAAGAAAGGTTAAGCTTAAAAATGAAAATACAGAATCCGATTATCAGGGGATTTTACCCCGATCCCAGCATTTGTCAGGCAGAGGGAAAATATTATATAGCATGCAGCTCCTTTCAATATTTACCGGGGGTTCCGATTTTCGAAAGTGAGGATCTGGTGAATTGGAAGCAGGTGGCAAATGCCCTTACCAGAACCACTCAGGTGGAGCTGCACAAGGTACCAAGCTCGGGAGGCGTATTTGCCCCTACGCTGCGGTATCATGAGGGAACCTTTTATATGGTGACAAACAATAACACCTTCGGAAAAAATTTTTATATCTCCACTACGGATATCAAGGGTGAATGGTCCGATCCCATATTTGTAGATCAGGAGGGAATAGATCCTTCTCTTTTGTTTGATGGGGAAAAGGTGTATTTTACCAGCAACGGAAATGATGAAGCAGGCAGGGGCTGCATTTTGCAGTGTGAGATTGATATTAAAACAGGAAGAAAGCTGACGGAAAGTATTCCGGTATGGCATGGCAGCGGCGGAAGATATCTGGAATCTCCCCATTTGTATCATATCGGAGAATGGTATTATTTAATGGCGGCGGAGGGCGGTACGGAATACGGTCATATGATTACTTATGCCAGAAGCCAAAGTCCCTTTGGCCCTTTTGAGGAATATGCACAGAATCCGGTGCTTACCAACCGTAATCTGGGTGGGAATGAAAGCCGTATACAGGGTATCGGGCATGGAGATTTGATTCGTGACTTAAAGGGAAATTACTATATTGTGTGTCTGGGCTTTCGCCAAAGCGGGGTATGGCAGCCCTATCATCATCTGGGAAGAGAGGTGTTTCTTGCACCTGTATTTTGGCAGCAGGATGGCTGGTTTACCGCCGGGGATCATGGTGTTGTTACAGAGTGGATGGAGGTGCCGCTTAACGGAAAGCAGGATACGGATGTCTATAACGTTTCCTTTCAAGCCGCAGAGGAAAGCAGGCTTCGCTGGAGCTATTTAAGAGATTACCATAAGGAAAATTATGAATTTGTCGAAAACGGATTAAAGCTTCGGGGCACAAGCATCAGCTTAAATCAGGCGGATTCCCCCACCTTTGTGGGAGTACGCCAGTCGGAGTTTGACACACACTTAACTGTTACCGTATCGGGAGATGCAAGGGAGGCGGGAGTTACCTTTTACATGGATGAGGATCAGCATTATGATCTGGCGCTTATCAGGGCTGGTCAGAAACGGAAGGTGATGCTTCGCCTGCGGACAGGAGATGCGGAAGCTGTGGTTAAATGCATAGAATGTGATCAAAATTGTGGAAGGGTTCGACTTGAAGTAATATCTACTGCTGAAAAATATGAGTTTTATTGTCAGACCGACAGCGACAAAGAGTTTCTCGGAAGCGCAAGAACCAAATACTTATCCTCAGAGGTAGCCGGCGGTTTTACAGGCGTTCTTATGGGACTGTATGCAGTGGATGAAGAAAACAAGTGGGCAGAGTTTCAGGATTTTAATTGGCAGCAGAAGATTAGTCTTTAGGCAGAATAACCGTGAAAATACAGCCTCCTTGTTGGGCATCGGCAACGCAGATGCTGCCCCGGTGTGCACTTACAATTTCATAGGCAATTGACAATCCTAACCCGAAGTGCCCTTTGGTGCTTCGGGATTTTTCTGCCCGGTAAAACCGGTCAAAAATTTTCTTCTTGTCCTCATCGGAAATGCCCATACCATTATCCTGAACAGAGATATGGAAATTCCCCCTTTTGAAGGAAAGAGACAAAACTATTCTGCCCTGTTTGGGGGTATAGCTGATGGCATTATGCAGGAGAATGGAAATCACCTGACTGATACGATTGGGATCACAGGTACACGGTGGCAGAGTATTTTCCGGAAGCTCTATGGAAAGGGTAAGATTTTTTTCCTTTGCAAGGGGTTCAAAGCCTTCATAGCTGTTCATCAACAGGGTATCTAGCTCCACAGCCTCTTTTTGTATGGAAAATCTATGGTTGTCCGATCCGGACAGGGTGAGCATATCATTAATCAGTGAAGACATGCGAAGCCCTTCGTTTTTAATTGTTTTCAGAAATTTTGCCTGTTGATCCGGGGAAGCATCCGTGCAGCATTCCGCAGAGGACAGAATAACTGCAAGGGGTGTGCGAAGCTCATGAGAAGCGGAAGCCACAAAGGCAGCCTGCTTTTGCTGGTTTTCCAAAATGGGTTTTAACAGCTTTCCCGTAAAAACAAAGGAAAAGATCGTAAGCAGAACAATAGCGGCAATATCAATGATAAGAAAACGAATACGCTGCTCGAATATTTGATGCTCCAGGGCATCCAGGGAAGAAAGAATAACAACCTCCAGTAAGGAGGAATCCCTTTTCAGGCTGATTACACCTCCAAAATAATCCTTTGATGTAGAGGAGGAATGAAATCGAAATTCCAGATGATAAGAATTATAGGTAAAAAGCTCCGTTTGAGAAACGGAAAAAGTACTGTTATAAGCATCCAGACATTCATCAAGCAGAAGATGTCTTGAATCATCTGCAAAATCGGTGAGCTGATTGTAAAGAAAAGGAATTCCGTTATCCAACACAAAAAAGGTATAGTTCCCCTGAGCCTCCATTTTGGAAAGCCATTCCATGGTGATAACAGACTGCTGTTCTAAATTGGTTGCAATGGTATTGATATCATTTTTAAAGGAATTATACTGATTGGTATAAAGCCCCTTTTCGGAAACATAGAGATAGCTAAGAGACATAATGATAATAATGGCAGTAGTGATTCCCGCACAGAGAACTGTTAAACGTAAATGAACTTTTCGGTACATAGATCGTCTCCCAATATTAAATATTCCTTTCATCCTGCAGACAGTAACCGATTCCGCGAATGGTTTTGATTTGAAGGCAGCTTCCTACCCCTTTCAGTCTTCTTCTAAGGAAATGAATGTAATTATCCAGATTACCGTCCTCCACATCACTGTCCGGTCCCCATACCTTTAAAAGCAAAAGACTCCTGGATAAGGTTTGATTTTGTCTTCTAAGAAAGGTTTCCATAAGGGAGGCTTCCCTTTTCGACAAGGTGCAACTTCCGGAAGGTCCTGTCAGCCGGTCCTGGTCGATCTGCCAGGTGATGTCTGAAACAGTTATGGATTTATCATTGCTTAAGGTGTTGGGCCGTCTTGTAATACAGCGGATTCTGGCAAGCAGCTCCTCAATGGCAAAGGGCTTTACAAGGTAATCGTCCGCACCAAGATCCAGTCCCGTAACCTTATCGGATAAGGTGCCCAGAGCCGTCAGCAAGATAACAGGCGTGGCAATGCCTTTTCCCCGCAGTGTGGTTAAAACCTCTGTTCCTTCCATATGGGGAAGCATCCGGTCTAAAAGTATCACATCATAAATATTCTGTTCGCCGTAATAGCAGGCTTCTTCTCCGTCAAAGCAGGAGTCAACGGTAAAGCCTTCCGCTTCTAATTGAAAGCTCAGGCTTTCGTTTAATGACTCATCATCTTCTACCAGTAAAATTCTCATTGCAATCCCCTTTTTGTGTCCGTATGAATATTATAGATTATTTTATCATGGAAATCTTTAAGAATTCTCTAAAATCAAGTAACCTGTTTTTGGAAATATAGAGACTTATCATAGATATGAGAATGATGCCGGAAGTTACGGTATGATAAATTCCTGCCTGGCTTTTTCGATACACATCACTCTTTGTTGATATTCGGGATGCTTTGTAAGAAAACGGCGAATAATGTCAAAATCTCCCCAAAAGTGCATAGGGAATACACAGCTGCTGTCAGTGTATTGCAAGAAAGACTCTATTCCCGCAAAAGCATTCTTTTCCTGCCTTGGGTCTAAGGGAACAAAGGCCACATCAATTTTTCTATTCTTTAATTTTTCCAATTCTCTGTAGTAAGCGCTGGTCATATTGTTGTTATACTGCTTGGACTCGCCTTCCCATATCCAGAGATTTAAATCCCCTGCATGATAGTAGGTCTGTTCATAATCGTTGATTAGGTATGCAACACCTGCATCCGTGGATTTTAAGGTTTCTACGGTAAGTGCTCTGCCGTCAGGAAGCGTAATATCCAAAGAAGTATTTTTGTTCATGACATGAATATGTTCATCCGGTGTAATTCCCTGTTCTCTGAACTTAGCCAGTAACCATTTCACAGGAATATCCTTTGAAAGTACATATTGGATATGGGGATACTTGTTTATTAATTCAAAGATTTCCGGATTATAATGATCGCCATGCTTATGACTGACAAAAACCAGAAGGGGCTTTTCGGGATCAATCTGCGGAATGGCGCCCTTGTAGTAATCAAACAAAAAGCCGGTATGTTCCGTCTCCAATAAAAAACCGCTGTGTTCAATGTAAGTAACCTTTGTCATAGTCTTGCTGCTCCATTCAAATTATTATTGTTTATTCTAGCATGATGGGAAACAGACCACAAGTAAGTACCTGATAAATAAATCTTAGAGAATGTTTAGAGATTGATCTGTTATGATAAGGAACCATAAGGAGGATCTGTAGGTTTAAAAAGCAAAAAGAATAAAGATTAAGGAGATTGATTATGAAAAAAGGCATATTGATGGTTAACATATGTGCGATTTCACTCATGATGCTGACCGGGTGCGGCGGAAGTGATCAAAGCACACCGTCTGAGGATATTATCGTGGAAACAGTTAATGAACCGAAGAGCAACATAGTTAATGATGAAGCAGACAAAGACATAGACGAAGATGCTGACAAGACAGATGCATCTGTTGATCATACAGAGACAGAAAGCGGATTTGCCGATTTGACAACAGACAAGGTGCCGGAGGCGGAAAATGTAGATACAGATAAATTCACTGATGAATTGTGCGGTAGTGTAGAAACAATTAATTCCACAGAGGGGTTTGTAATTATCAGCAAAATATTTACGGAAAGCGGGAGTGAAATAGCAGTACAGCCGGCTGAAGGCAGCAGTGATGAGGAATTGATTACTGTTTACTTTACGGGTGAGGCTGAATATATTCTGGAAACAGGTAAAGCCGACGGTTCGAATGTTACTCAAACCAAAGTAAGCTTTTTGGATATTGCAGAAGGTGATACTCTGGAACTAAAGGGTAAGTTTGATACAAGAGGTGAGGAATTTCTGGCAATGGATATAAAGATCATCCGGGTTATAGAATAAAAGTGCGTATTAAAGAATACCACGGAAGGAGGATATTATGAGGCAAAAAAACAAATTTCAAAAACTGCTGTCTATTGTGATGGTGCTTGCTATGGTGATAATTATGATTTCCGGCTGCAGTCAAAATCAGGTTGGTGAGGAGGATATAACAGCTGTAGGAAACCAGGAGGAGAATAATCCCGGTGGTGAAGCAGCGGGAGAAAATGATGAAAATATAGCTATGGGCAGATATACGGAGGAAGAAACTGATCTATCACAGAGTGTGGATGGTGTAAAAGCTTTGAGCAGGCTTTCAGACGGAAGTCTTTTACTTGTGGGCCGTTATGCAGGGTTATGCGTGTCAAAGGATAACGGCGCTACATGGGAAGCGAAAAGCATTCCCTATTATAATGAGCTTTTGGAACAGGAAATTTATATATATGATATCAGTATGTCATTTGATGGAGTTTTGGGAATTATCCACAGTGATCAGTCAGAGGAGGAATTTGGTACACAGTGCGTATTGGTAAAGCCTGATGGAGAGGTAGTTACAGTAGAATTAGCGCTTACAGAGGAAGATATATATCCACGAAATATTTGGATGACGGATTCGGGTCGATATTTTGTAAGTACTGTAGGAAATCATGTTTATGAAGTGTGGGAAGACGGAACAAGTGAGTTGTTTCTCACCGTGGAAAACAGACCTGAGCTGATTTCGTTTCAGGGAGATATTATGATTCTGGACGGCTATAATTATATGGAACCGCTTCTTTATGATATGGAGGCAAAAGAATATATTGAGGATAATGTGCTGTCGGAATTTGTAAGGGATTACTATGGTGACAGGGCTTATAACGGAACAAGCTGGTATGATCTTTATATCTTTCCGGGAGAGGATCAGGTAATTTATCTGGCAGGTGATCAGGGTCTGCATCGTCATGTGATCGGCGGAAGCGCTGTTGAACAGATTATTGACGGTAATCTGTCCCGGCTGGGAAATCCCGCTTATGGTCTGGTAGGGATGATTTCCTTGGATAATGCGGAGTTTTTGGCCGTTTTTAATGGCGGAAAGCTGATACATTTTACCTATGATCCCAATGTGCCTTCTGTCCCCAGCGAGAGATTAAAACTTTATTCTCTTGAGGAAAGCTCTGTACTTCGACAGGTAATCTCTTCTTATCAGATAGAAAATCCTGAGGTTTATATTGAATATGAGATAGGAATGGAGGAAGGGTCTTCCATTACAAGGGATGATGCTTTAAAGAAGCTGAATACAAAGATTATGACAGGTGAAGGACCCGATGTTTTAATGATGGACGGACTTTCCATAGATTCCTATGTGGAAAAGGGCGTACTTCTTAACCTGGATGAGTTGGTAGAAGATCTTAGCAGGGAAGAGGCACTATATGAAAACATGATTGATGCCCTTAGAATAGACGGAAGCGCTTATGTTATTCCCGGGCAGGTATATCTTCCCCTTATGCTGGGGAGGGAACAGTATGTTTCCCAAATGAAGGATCTTAAAAGCACAGCCGATGCCATTGAGCAGATGAGAGCCGATATCCCGGGCAAGGATATTTTGGGGATTTGTTCAGAGAAGGGAATTATGAAGGCCTTTGCTGTTTCTTCGGCGCCTGCATGGAAGACAGACAGCGGGGAGATCGACAGAGAAGCCATAAAAGAATTTCTTACTCAGACCAAGCGTATTTATGATGCGCAGATGGATGGTTTAGATCAGTCAGCCATAGATTATTACAGTCTAAGAGAGGAATATTGGATAGCAGAAGAGGGAAAAAACTGGATGTATGACCTGAGATTTTATATTCCAGATGGGCTTAGCTATGTGGGAAAACTTGTGCAGCTTTCAATTGGGCCGACCACCTATCCATATGGTTATTATGATCTGACATCTGTCGCCAAGATCAAAGGTTTTGAGGATGCAATGTTAACAACCATGGAGGGGCAGAGCAGTAACATATATCTTCCTCAGAATATGATGGGCATTAATGCTGCCTCCACCAGAACAGAGCAGGCAAAGGATTTCTTAAAGCTGTTTCTTAGCAAGGAGGTTCAAAGCTCCTTAGGCAGTTACACCATTAATAAGGCAGCCCTTGATGAATTGTTTACACCTGAGCAGGAGCTGGGTCCTAATGGAGAATATGGATCGGTAGCCATGTCTGATAATGAGGGACTTATGATAGGAATGGAAATTTATTTCCCCACAGAGGAGGAGCTTAATATCTTTAAAGGCTGGATGGAAGCAGCGGATACGCCTTATATCGAGGACACGGTGCTGGAGAGTGCGGTATTTGAAGAGGGCTCTGCGTTTATTTTGGGAAATCAGAGTCTGGAAGAGGCAGTAGATGCCATTGAGCAAAAGCTTGCCATTTATCTGGCGGAATAATCGAGAGAGCATTATGTTGAAAAGAAAAAGAAAGTTTTTCTGTTTGTTTATGCTTCCCAGCTTTTTGGGAATTGCGATTTTTGTATTACTTCCCTTTATGGACGTGGTAAAGCGTTCCTTTACCACTGCCATAACAGGGCAGTTTAATGGAGTGAAAAATTATCAGACTATTTTTCATAATCAGGCGTTTCGATTGGCGGTAGGAAATACGCTTAAGTTTACGTTGGTGTGCATTCCTTTGCTTGTTTTTATAGGATTTGTGATAGCGCTGTTTCTTAGCAGAATAAAAAGCAGGGAAATGATGAAATCGATTTATCTCTTTCCCCTAGCCATGCCTACCGCAACCATTGTGATCGTTTGGAAAATGATATTTTACAGGCAGGGATTTTTAAATATGATTCTTACCAAAATGGGAGAATGGACTCATCTGTGGAGTGAGGTACATATTGATTATCTCGGCAGCAGTGCAGCATTTTGGGTATTGGTTGGAAGCTATATCTGGAAAAATACAGGCTATACGGTAATCCTTTGGCTTGCGGGCCTTATGGGAATACCTTCGGAGCTTTTGGAAGCGGCCAGAGTGGATGGAGCGGGCAGATGGCAGCGCATCCGGTATATTGTGCTTCCAAATTTAAAAGGAAGCTTATATACAATCGTGATTTTGTCCTTTTTAAATTCCTTTAAAATTTACAGAGAGGCATATCTTACCACAGGGGCTTATCCGGATAAGAGTATTTATCTTTTGCAGCACCTTTTTAATAACTGGTTTACCAATCTGGAGTTTGATAAGATGGCGGCGGCAGCAGTATGCACCGGCGGATTTTTGATGGCAGTTATATTAGTTTTACAGGCCTTGTGGGATAAGAATGAGATATAAAAGAAGTGGAGGCTGAACATGCAGAAGGTTTGGAAACTGTTTATGAAAGGATTCATTTTTTGTTTTCTGCTTTTACTTGGCCTGACCGTGATTATGCCGGTGCTTTTGCTTATGTCGGGTTCTCTTATGGATACATGGGAGTTAAAGGGATATTTAAGTGCTGTTTTTACAGATGGAGAGAGTTTCATCGGTTGGAGACTGATACCAGAGTTTCCCACTTTTGCAAATTACGGAAAGCTGCTTTTTGAAACACCTCAATTTTTCGTATTATTCTGGAATTCCATGAAGCTGGTATGCGGTATTTTAGCGGGACAGCTCTTTATAGCGGTTCCGGCGGCATGGGCATTTGCGGTATATCAGGTTAAAGGGAGCAGGGTACTCTTTGCCCTTTATGTGGTGCTTATGTTGTTACCTTTTCAGGTGACTATGTTATCAAGCTATTTGATACTCAATGAACTATTGCTTTTAAATACTCATAAGGCCATTATTCTCCCGGCTGTGTTTTCCACATTTCCGGTATTTTTGTCTTATGGAGGGTTTCGAAGCATTCCGCCACAGCTTTTGGAGGCGGCGCGGATAGACGGAGCAGGGGAGCTGACCATATTCTTAAGACTGGGGCTTCCTCTTGGGAAAAGCGGCCTTTTGTCTGCTGTGGTACTTGGTTTTTTGGAATATTGGAACATGATGGAGCAGCCTATGACGTTTTTGGAGGATAAGTCGTTGTGGCCATTATCCCTGTATTTGCCGGAAATTACCTGGGCGCAGGCGGGGCATGCCTTTAGTGCCAGTGTAATCACGCTGATACCGGCAGTGTTTGTATTTGTACTGGGACAGGACTATTTAGAGCAGGGAATTATATATTCGGGACTAAAGGAGTAAGGGATTGAAAAGTCAAAAAATGAAAAAGCTATTAATTGGATTTGCGGTTTTTATGGTATTTATGCTGGCCTGTACATTAGTTTCCAAAAGTATTTATGCATATAGTCTTCCAATGGTCAGTACAATAGTGCCGGAATCAAAGTATGTAGAGCATATAGTTGAAACGGAGGGAATTATCGTGGCAGGAGGTGAAAAGCCTGTGACCTGTCTGCCAGGGCTTCGAATTGATTCTATTCAGGTTCATGTGGGTGACAGGGTAGAAGAAGGTGACGTGCTTTTCCGGATAGATATGGAGGATCTGGAACAGCTGATAGGTGAAAAGCGGGAGGAGATATCTAAGGTATCCCTCAATATTGATACCATACTGGAAAATCAGGAGATTGCCCAGCAAAAAAGAGATTTAGAGCTTGCCCGTGCCAGGGAAGATTACGATATCACTGCAAGGTTAAAGGATACGGAGGTTGGCCGCGCTGCAGAAAATTATGTGCAAGCGGAAAAGGATGTACAGGAAAACGGCGGGGATGAGGAATTGAGGGATGCTCTGCAAAGTGCCGCATATGGGGAGGCGGATGCAAAAGCAGAACGGGATGAGGCAGTAAAGCAGGCAGGCCGAAGAGTTGAGGATGCGCTTTTGCCGGATACGGCAGCCTCTGATCTTGAAATGGCCAGACTGGAAATGGCCGACCTACAGGACAGCTTGAATGCGCTTCAGAAGATTAAGGAAGGTGAGGGAGTAGCAGCAGCTCCTTCCGGTGGTGTTGTTACAGAAATTTTCATCGGGGTGGGAGACAGAGTGCCAGACACGGCAGTGCTGCTGATATCTGATGAAAGTCTTCCCTGTCAGCTTAAGGTGACCATCACTAAGGATCAAAAGAAATATATCAGCCTGGGGGATCAGGTTTCGGTTAAGCTGGTGGGGAAGAGCAAAGAGCTGGAAGCGACGATAGATTACCTTGCGGAAAGCAAAAGTGTGCCTGAGGGCTTTGCGGCGCTCATTAACCTTCCCGAAAATACCGGAGTGCCGGGAGTAGAGGGAATAATTTCCCGCTCCGAACCGGGAGAAAAGTATAAATTATGTATACCGCCCACGGCGCTGTACAAAAAGGACGACAGGTATTATGTGTATGTGTTAAAGGAACGGGAGGGAATTCTGGGGGAGGAATACTACGTTGAAGAAGTGAATGTTAAGGTGCTGGATCAAAATGATAACTGGGCAGCCATTGAGGAAGGCGCATTGGATCAGGAAAGCAGGATCATTACGTCTTCCACAAAGGAGGTCAGTAAGGGAGATGTGGTCAGGTGGGAGCAGTAAATTGCATATTATAAAGCTCCGCATAAATTCCGTTTCTGGCAAGCAGTTCATCATGGCTTCCGCTTTCGGCAATGCCCTTTTCGGTGAGAACCAGAATTTTTTCCGCATTGCGAATGGTGGAAAGTCTATGGGCAATAACAAAGGTGGTACGGTTTTTGGCAAGCTTTTCCAGAGAATCCTGCACAACCTTTTCGCTTTCGTTATCAAGAGCCGAGGTGGCTTCATCAAAAATAAGAATAGGAGGGTTTTTCAGGAATACCCTTGCAATGGAAAGGCGTTGCTTTTGTCCGCCGGAAAGCTTAATGCCCCGCTGGCCGATGTAGGTATCATAGCCGTCGGGCAGGCCCATAATAAAGTCATGGGCGTTGGCATTTTGGGCAGCGGCTACGATTTCCGCCTCGGTGGCATCAGGCCGCCCATAACGGATATTGTCCATAACACTTCCGGTAAAAAGATATACATCCTGCTGCACAATTCCGATGTTGTTTCGAAGGCTCTTTAAGGTAAAATCCCGGATATCCCTTCCGTCAATGGTAATTTTCCCTTCGGTGACCTCGTAGAAACGGGGAATTAGGCTGCAAAGGGTAGATTTTCCCACGCCGGAGGTTCCTACCAGTGCAATGTATTCGCCCGGACTTACATGGAGATTTAAGTTCGAAAGAACCATTTCGGAATGATCCTCGTAATGGAAGGAAACGTTGTCAAAGATAATATCGCCCTTTGCATTTTTAAGCTCTATGGCGTCTGGACGATCCATGATGTCGGGGCTGATGCTCAGCATCTCTAAAAATCTGGTATAGCCGGAAGCACCGTTTTGAAATTGTTCCGTAAAGTTAATCAGTTTCTTAATAGGCTCCGTAAAATTATTGATGTATAAAAGGAAGGTAATCAGGTCGGTAATGGAAATAATGTTTCTGGTAATAAAAACAGCGCCGGTAGCAATGACGATTACCGTAATCAGTGTGGTAAAGGCGGTCAGCCCGGAGTGATACAGTCCCATATATTTGTAGTTTTCTTTTTTGCTTTCAAGGAAGTTGTTATTTCCTATTTTAAATTTATTCATTTCAATCTCTTCGTTAGCGAAGGATTTCACCACCCGGATACCGGAGAGATTGTCTTCAATCTGAGCATTGATATCTGCAATTCTTGCCCTGTTCTTTAGGAAGATCCGTTTCATCTGCACATTAAAATAGTAAGCGTAGACAAGCATAATGGGCACAATAGCAAAGGCGGTAAGAGCAAGCCTCCAATTGATGGTAAGTAAAATGGCAAAGGAGCCGATAAGCTTGATGATGGAGATTATAATATCCTCCGGCCCGTGATGGAACAGCTCGCTGATCTCAAACAGATCGTTGGTAACCCGGCTCATGAGCTGTCCTACCTTTTGGTTGTCAAAAAAGCTGAAGGAAAGCTTCTGGTAATGCGCAAAAATTTCATTACGCATATCGTATTCCATCTTTGCTCCCATCATATGCCCATAGTTTGTGATAAAAAAGTTGCTGTAAAACTCCAATGCAATTAAAGCAAGCATCACGCCCACAAGCACAAAAATCAAATGAAGAGACTCGCCGGATTCCCGATATATTACATCATTTGTGATAAAGCGGATAATCAGGGGTATAATCAGGGTAATGGCAGCAGCTATGCAGGCAAAGAACATATCTGCCGCAAATAATTTTTTGTAGGGTTTATAATAGGAAAAAAATTTCTTCCACTTTCCGTTTTCCATAGTCTTCCTCCTTTAAGTGACAGTTTATATGGTAGCATATTGTGGGTAGAGAAGCAAAAGAAAGTGTGATAAAATAATAAAGTAATTTTAATTCACGGAAAATATTGTATGATTTCAGGCAGGCCTGTTACAGGTATGGGAGAGGAAAAGATGTTAAAAACAGCAGCAGTATTTAGTGATCATATGGTTCTTCAAAGGAATAAAAAGATTTGTGTATTCGGTGAAGGAACAGAAGGAAGTAAGATCACGATTACTCTGGGAAATGATAAGGCTTTTGGCAGATGCAGGGATGGAAAATGGACAGTCTATCTGCCACCCAGGAAGGCACAGGAAGGCTTAACCATGGAAATTACCGATGGACAGGAGCTTGTTCGGTTTACAGATGTAGCGGTAGGCGAGGTATGGCTTGCCGGAGGACAGTCCAATATGGAGCTGGAGCTTAAGGATGCTGATGAGGGTCAAGAGATTTTAAAGCAGGGTATTAAGGAATCGGTTCGTTTTTATTATACGCCCAAGCAGTCCTATATAGGTGAAAGCTTTGAAATGGAGGAAAGAAAGTCCCATTGGGAGCTTTTTGATGAAAAGGACGCAGCGAAATGGTCTGCGGTAGGATTTTTTTATGCAAGAGAGCTTGCACGAAAGCTGGAAAGTCCGGATGGCAAGGTTACCATAGGTATTATCGGCTGTAACTGGGGAGGAACCTCTGCCAGCTGTTGGATGAGCCGGGACAGTATTCTGGCATATAAGACGACCCACAGCTATGTAGAGGAGTTTGAAAGTTCTCCGCTGATAGCTAAGCCAATGGAGGAGCAGATCAGGGAGTATCAGGAGTATTTACGGTATCAGGAGGAGTGGGATAAAAAGGCAGCAGCGGTTTATGAGAAGGAGCCTATGATAGCTTTTGATAAGATTCAGGAGCTGATCGGACCATGCGGATACCCCGGTCCTATGAACTATGCTAACTTTACCAGACCGGCAGGCCTGTATGAAACCATGATTCAAAGAGTAGCGCCCTATACGCTTAGAGGATTTATTTATTATCAGGGAGAAAGCGATGAGCACAAGCCGGAAAGCTATTATGATCTGTTTACCGGATTGATCAGGCAGTGGCGTCAGGACTGGGGAGACGATACTCTGCCCTTCCTTATGGTACAGCTGCCCATGCATAGATATCAGCATGATCCCGATACCAAAAGCTGGTGTATTATCAGGGAAAGCCAGATGAGAACGTTTCATACCTTAAAAAATACTGGAATTGCAGTGGCTATTGACTGCGGGCAGTTTCATGAAATTCATCCGAAGAATAAAAGGCCGGTGGGAGAGAGGCTTGCTTTGCAGGCGCTTTCCGGTGTGTATCACTTGATTTCCGATGAAGAAGCCTTCGGACCTGTTTACAGAGATTTTCTGTATCGGGACGGGGGAATGGAAATTGTTTTTGATTATGCTAAGGAAGGATTTGTCTGCAGTCGGGAAAAGCCGACAGGCTTTGAATTGGCGGGGGATGACGGGATTTTTAGGGAGGCAGAAGCGGTATTTGAGAAAAATAAGATATTTCTGCGATCTGATGAGGTTAGTGAACCTGTTATGGCAAGGTATTTATGGACCAATTACGGAGAGGTAACGGTATTCGGTGCAAATGGTCTTCCCATGGCACCCTTTAGAACACATATCTTTCATTGAAGGCAGTCATTGATATGAAAGGAAAGAGGAAGCACGGAAATGAATTATATTGTAGTGGATCTTGAATGGAACCAAAGTAATACCGGTGAGGAACCTGAGGTAAAGGAGATTCCCTTTGAGATCATTGACATTGGTGCAATTAAATTAAATGAAAGCAGAACTATGATTGATGAGTTTAATCAGCTGGTAAAGCCTTCTGTCTATCAGCATATGCATAAAATTACCAGCAATTTGATTCATCTTCATATGAAGGATTTACAAAAGGGAAAACCGTTTACAGAGGTTATGGCGGAATTTCTTTCCTGGTGCGGACAGGATTATATTTTTTGTACCTGGGGGCCTCTTGACGTGTTTGAACTGCAGAGAAATATGAAGTATTATCAGATGCCGGCCTTAAGCGATGGGCCTATTCGTTTTTTGGATGTGCAGAAGCTGTTCAGTATTGCATATGAGGACAGAAAATCTCGAAGGAGCCTGGAGTATGCGATTGATTATTTAGGGATAGAGAAGGATATTCCTTTTCACAGGGCATTTAGCGATGCGTATTATACAGCCAGAATATTATCTCATCTGGAGAATGAAATTTTGGAGAATTACTCCATAGATACCTACGTGCTTCCGTCAAACAGACAGGAAGAAGTGCATGTGATGTTTCATGATTATATGAAATATATATCCAGAGAGTTTCCCGATAAGCAAAGGGCCTTGGAGGATAAGGAGGTTATCAGTACCAAATGCTATATTTGTCATAAAAACATTAGGAGAAAGATCAGGTGGTTTTCTCCCAACGGTAAGCATTATTACAGTATTTCCTGCTGCCCCGTGCATGGATATATGAAATCCAAGATCAGAATCCGTAAATCGGAAAATAACGGCGTCTACGTAGTGAAGACCTCCAAATTTATTTCAGAGGAGGATTGCCAGAAAATCATTCAAAAAAGGGATATGGCAAAGGAGCACCGCAAATCAAAGAAAAACAATTAAAATTAAAGGTCAAAATCCTTAAACCGGGAAGAAGGAAAATATGGTCCGTCTTTCCGGTTTTTTTGGTTTCTTCCTAACCGTCTTTTTCTCCGGGAACCTTTGGAGTTGTCTAAAATATTATAACTGCTGATAATGGAACGCAGAACTATTACGGCAATGATCAGGAGCGCTGCGGCCACGACAGCCAAAAGAACAAGCTTAACATTTATCACGATTACCTTTTTCTGGCTGACATCAATTGGTACATCGCTGCTTTCCGTAAATTCATAGGAAGGCGAAGAGGTATCAGCGAAATCTAAGGTGGCGGTTCCCACATAGGAATCATGGTAATAGTAATGAATTATGGCTATTTCGTTCTCTTCGGTTGTGTCATAAGATATTTCGGAATCAAGGTCTTCAAATTTGGCTGTTTTCGGCATAATAAGATAGCTGTCCGGATTCAGGGAAAAAATAGGGCTTGAATTTCCGAAAACGTCGCTGGAAGTATTAAAAAAATTGGAATTTTGCATGGAATACCGGGTTTCATTTTCAGAAACGTTTGCTATGGAAAAATTGGTAAATCCATAATCAAAAAGCTTGACGGTATCATAGAATTGATCCGGGGATTCCTCTTTTAAAATGACACAGATCAGTTTCATGCCGTTTTGTTCGGCACAGGTTACAAGGGTCTGCCTTGCCTCGTCAGTATAGCCGGTCTTTCCGCCTTTGATTCCCTCATAGGAGATATCTCCGGTAATCAGCTGGTGCTTGTTGCGTGTAATGAAATCATCAGGCTGGGCGGCGGTTGCCTGAAAGTGGTGGGAGGGTGTATTTCCGATTTTGGAAAGAAGCTCGTCCTGAAAGAATGCCTTTGCAATCAACGCCAGATCGTATGCGGAAACGTAGTGTTCATCATCATACAGCCCATGCGCATTGACGAAATGGGAATTGGTGCAGCCAAGAGCGGCTGCCTTTTCGTTCATCATTTTGGCAAAATCCTCCTGACTTCCGGCCACATGTTCAGCTACCGCATTAGCTACCTCGTTGGCAGAGGCCACCAAAATACCGTAAAGACATTCTTCTAAGGGCATGGATTGCCCTTCATCGATTCCGATGTTGGAGCTTCCCGGTTCCAGATTAAAAACAGCATCATGTGAAAAAGTAACCGTCTCATTTAATTGACAGTTTTCCGCAGCAATCAGGCAGGTAAGAAGCTTGGTAGTGCTTGCGGGATAAAGCTTTTCGTCAATATTTTTGGCATAGAGAATTACGCCGGTGTTGGCTTCCATAAGTATGGCAGCCTGGGCACCGATGGCAGGGCCCGAAGGCCAGTTTTCTATTTGATTGCTTTGTACGGTAAGAGATTTCCGTTCCTCCGCCTCCGCAAGATAATCCTCCTGCGTTTCGGGTGCAGCAAGTGCATTTATGGAGCTTTTCCCAAATAAAAGAAAAGCGCACAAAAAGATGGATAAAATTCGTGCAATTGTTTGATGCGATCTATAAAAATTCATGGCTGCTCCTGATCATAATAAAATTTTTCTTCCTATTAAATAAGGGTTCCTTATTATCATACACTATTTTTGTTAAAATCTGAATAAAAATCCCTGAAATTGACCGCCTGAATTTTATAAAATTATGCTTCCATTTTATTTGGAAAAGGTGTAAACTAATAGCCGCAAAGATTAAGGAAGGGTTATAATTATGAGACTCAGAAATATTCAAGGCTCCAGGGATGTGATTGCACAGAGTCCGCTGGTAGTTCATGAGCCCAGGCAATACCGGGATAAGTGGAAGGAAGCCTTTGGAAATGATCATCCTATCAGGATTGAGGTAGGAATGGGAAAAGGAAAGTTTATTTATCAGCTTGCCCGGTTAAATCCCCAAATTAATTATATAGGTATTGAAAAATATTCCAGCGTTCTTCTGCGTGCCTTACAGAAGATGGAGGAGGAACCTTTGCCTAATCTGCTCTTTATTCGAATGGATGCGGAGGAGATTGGGGAAGTATTCGGCAGGGAGGAAGTTGACAGGATATATTTAAATTTTTCTGATCCATGGCCTAAGGACCGCCATGCGAAAAGACGTCTTCCGTCCAGAGAATTTTTGAAACGGTACGACAGCTTTTTGAAAAAGGATGGCGTGCTGGAATTTAAAACGGATAATCGCGGACTGTTTGACTTTGCGCTTGAGGAGCTTCCTTTTGCGGGCTGGGAGACTGTCAGCGTTACATATGATCTGCATCATGACGAAGAAATGATGGCAGGGAACATTATGACAGAGTACGAGGAAAGGTTTTCTGCGCAGGGAAATCCGATTTGTAAATATATCATTAAAAGATAGGGAATGCTACATGCTGAAAGGAGAAAGGAACAAATATGGAACTTAAAATTACAGATGCAAATTTTGAGACGGAAGTAAAGGAAAGCACGCTGCCTGTTATGGTAGATTTTTATGCCGATTGGTGCGGCCCTTGTAAAATGATGGGGCCTCTGGTAGAGCAGCTTGCGGAACAATACAGTGGAAAATGTAAAATAGGAAAATGCAATGTGGATGATAATCCGGCATCGGCGGCACAGTTTAAGGTAATGTCTATCCCTACCTTTGTCTTTTTTAAGAATGGAGAGGCTGTAGATGCAGTGACAGGTGCGGTTTCCAAAACAGCATTAGAGGAAAAAATAAAGCAGGTGTTGGCTTAGGCCGCACCTGCTTATGCATGAAAAGAGGGAGGAATCATAATGTTTTTGATTTTTTTTCTGATCTGGGTTATTTTCAACGGACAGCTTACATTGGAAATTGCCGCCTTTGGTGTGGTGATTGCCGGTCTTATGTATCTGTTTATCTGCAAGTTTATGAATTATAATCCCCAAATGGATTTGATTTTGTGTAAGAAATTTTTCCTGATTATACAGTATGTATTTGTTTTGGTAAAAGAGATTATTAAGGCAAATTTTGCAGTCATTAGAATGATTATGTCTTCACGTTATGAGATTGAGCCGGCAGTGGTAAAGTTTAAAACAACGCTGAAATCTCCGTCAGCAAGAATTATGCTTGCCAATTCCATTACCCTGACGCCGGGTACCATTACGGTCTCTCTGGAGGGGGATGAATATGTGGTTCATTGTTTGGACAAGGAGTTGGCGGAAGGAATAAACAGTTCTCTTTTTGTGACGCTTTTAGAGAGACTGGAAAGGGTGGATTGATATGCAGGTAGCAGAGAATATGACAATGCTGGACAAAATTTATCATGGTATGTACATAACAATTTTAATACTTCTTGCACTGATGTTATTTGCCTGTTTAATTCGGGCCATAAAGGGGCCAAGAATTGCAGATCGTATTGTAGCGGTCAATATGATGGGAACCATGGTTATGGTTATGATTGCGGTTTTATCATTGCTTTTAAAGGAAGGCTTTCTGGTGGATATCTGTCTGATTTATGCTATGGTAAGCTTCCTGGCTGTAGTTGTTATCTCTAAGGTGTACATGGGTGTATACAGAGAGAAGGAGCAGGAGGGAAAAAGAGAGCAGAAGAAGGCTCAGGAAGAAGGAGGTGCTGTCGGTGGAAATCATTGAGTGGATTAAATTAATTGTAGGCGGAGCGCTGCTGCTTTGCGGACTTAGTATCTTTTTAATTGAATTATACGGAATCTTCCATTTGGACTATGTGCTTAACAGAATGCATGCCGCAGCTATGGGAGATACTCTCGGTATCAGCTTTTCTTTGGTTGGGCTGATGATTTTCTCAGGCTTTAATTTCACCACATTGAAAATGGCATTGATAGTTATTTTCTTATGGTTTGCGTCTCCGGTATCCTCGCATATGCTTGCCAGACTTGAGGTGACAACCAATGAAAATCTGAAGGAACACTGTAAGGTTTATTCAGAGCTTGAGGAGCTTGAAAAAGAGCTTAAGGAGAACAGGACAAATACGGAAGCAGGAGGAGAAAATATATGATACTGTTTCAATGTATTTTATTGGGATTTTTGATTGTGTGTGCAATTTCGGTGAGCTTTTCCAGAAACCTCTTAAATTCCATTTTAATTTATATGTCCTATAGCCTAGTAATGTCACTGATATGGGTATGTTTGGAATCTCCAGATTTGGCAATTACTGAGGCGGCTGTGGGAGCAGGTGTTACGAGTATTTTATTTTTTGCAACCCTGAAAAAAATTCATGCCATTCAAATAGAAAAGGAAAAGAGCAGTCAATTAGAAGAGACAAAAGAGGAGGGTGGCGAGCATGAGTAAGTTACGACCTCAGAAGGAATATGAGAAGACCGGTGCATTCCGGTTCTTCAGATGGCTATCGGGCAGCAAGGATCCTTATGTTGGAGAGGTAGAAATGAAGCCTCAGGAGGAGACAATTATTCCGGAATCCACCATTTTGGAAAGAATGAATGAGAAGCGGATGATGCGCGATAAGATATATGATGCGGAAAATAACAAAAAGCTTCGTCTTTTCCACAAAATATACATTGCTTCGGCTATTTTGTTTTCTTTTGTGTTGGCAGGGCTTCTTTTGTATACGGTATCCTGCTTGCCGCCAGTGGGGAATTCTGCTAACCCCGCTAACAATGAAGTGCCTGAAAGGTATATAGAAAGCGGACTTCAGGAGACAGGAGCAGTTAATATTGTGACAGGGATGATTTTGGATTACAGGGCCTTTGATACTTTCGGAGAGTCGAATGTTCTTTTTATTGCAACAGTGACAGTGTTGATTTTGCTTCACAATAAGAAGAAGTCGGCAAAGGAAGAGGAAAATGATCGCATATATGAACCCAAAAATGACGCAATCCTGCAGGCTTGTGCTAAGGTTTTGGTGCCGGTAATTATTATGTTTGGCATTTATATTATCTTAAACGGTCATCTTTCTCCCGGCGGTGGTTTCTCCGGTGGTGCAATTATCGGTGCGGGACTTATCTTATATTTAAATGCCTTCGGTTTTAAGAAGACGGAAAGAATGTTTACGGAAAAGACTTATAAGGCGATATGCTTTGCTGCACTTACATTTTACTGTGTTGCTAAAAGCTATTCCTTTTATACAGGAGCTAATCATCTGGACAGCCATATTCCCCTTGGAAAGGCCGGACATATCCTAAGCAGCGGATTGATATTACCGTTGAATATTTGTGTTGGACTGGTGGTTGCCTGCACTATGTATACGTTTTATGTCATGTTTCGTAAAGGAGATTTTTGAGATGGGAGTCAATTTGGTTGCCAATTATGGCGAAGCGGTGGCAATGATACTTTTTGTTATTGGATTTATGAATCTGTTGCTGCAAAAAAATCTCATAAAAAAAATTATTGGTTTAAATATTATGGATTCCGCAGTTTATTTGTTCCTGGCGGAAAAGGGCTACATAAGCAGTAGGACGGTTCCTATTGTGGTAAATGGCATTCAGGATGTGGAAGCGTACATCAATCCTATTCCCAGTGGTCTGGTGCTGACAGGTATCGTGGTATCGGTATCCGTTTCTGCATTGATGCTGTCATTGACAATCCGTTTATACAGACGGTATCATACGCTGGATCTTGACGAAATTTCAATGAGATTGAGAAAGGAGGGGTTGTAAATGGATTTTATACAGAATTTTCCTTTCTTTTCAATTATTTTGTCTATGTTTTCGGGAATTATAAGCTCAATCCTTCCGGGAAAGGCGGCCAAAAGGCTGAACACGGCAGTGATCTTTGTAGCGGGTTTATTGTCGCTGATACTGTTGATTTATCTGATAGGGACAGGCAGCAGTTATACTTATATGATGGGACACTTTCCGGCTCCCTGGGGAAATGAGATACGGGCAGGAATTTTGGAAGCAGGTATGGCCTTGTTCTTCTGCATTATCATGCTTCTTTCCCTGTTTGGCGGACGTAAGAAGTTGAACGAAGAGGTGGAGGAGGGTAAGCATAATCTCTATTATATTCTAATGGATTTAATGCTGAGTTCTTTGCTGGCTTTGATTTATACCAACGACCTTTTTACCGCATATGTATTTGTAGAAATCAATACCATTGCTGCCTGCGGTCTTATTATGATCAGGCAGAACGGAAGAACCATTGAAGCAGCGGTCAGATATATGATTATGAGCCTTTTGGGATCAGGTATGCTGCTTATGGGTATCTGTATGCTTTATGATTTAACGGGGCATCTTCTGATGAGCAACATCAGTGAGCAGGTAGCGCTGCTTGCCGCTTCTGGAGAATACAGAATACCGCTTTTGGTTACCATTGCGCTGATGAGCGTGGGACTTGCCATTAAAAGTGCATTGTTCCCCTTCCATGCATGGCTTCCGGATGCCTATGGGTATTCCACGGTGTCCTCTGCGGCAATCCTGTCCAGTCTGGTTTCCAAGGGATATATTTTCCTGCTGATTAAGATTATTTACAGGGTAATCGGCTTTGAAATTTTTGATAATAGCAGAATCATTGACGTGTTGTTTGTCTTTGGCCTTATGGGAATGATATTTGGTTCCTTAAGTGCCATTAAGGAAAATGACATAAGACGAATGATTGCTTATTCTTCGGTAGCGCAGATCGGTTATATTTATATGGGTATCGGAATGGGAACTGCGGCAGGTATGGCAGCGAGTGTGTTCCATATTTTGTCCCATGCAGCGACCAAGTCTCTGTTGTTTATTGCGGCTATCGGCCTTACGGATGTATCGGGCGGCAGCAGGAAATTTGTAGATTTGACTGGTGCGGCATATCGAAATAAATGGGCGGGAGTTGCCTTTACGGTAGGCTCTCTTTCCATGGTAGGTGTTCCCTTGTTTTCAGGCTTTATCAGCAAGCTTTTGTTTGCACAGGCGGCAGTGCAGAATAACGGAAAAATGCTGCCCGCGTTGATTGTTTTGGGTATCAGTACCATATTGAATGCGATTTATTTCATGAAAACTGTGATCCGCATTTATACGCCGGCAAATGGCACCGGAAGCTGTGTCACTTTTCGCAGTATGAAGCTATATGCGGTGACATTGGTATGCTTTATTGTGTTAAATATTATTTTGGGTGTAAGCTCCCAGCCTGTTGTAGATTTGATTGAGCAGGGACTTGCCATGTTCTCCTAAGGAGGGTTGCTTTTATGCAATACATCATATTATCCATACTCTTTCCTATTGTTGCGGGACTTTATCTCCTAATAAGAAAGGAATCGGAAAACAGAAAAACTTTATTGCTGTGTACGGGTACTTTTCTGATAATCTCGGCTGTGCTTGTGATTATGGCTTTGTGCCTGGCAGGGGGAGGAATGTTTACCCTGTTCAATTTGACGGACAAGCTTCCAATTATATTTAAGATTGATGAAGTCAGCGTACTTTTCTCGGTGATGACAATTATTATCTTTTTGTGTGCCGGTTTCTTTTCCTTTGAATATATGAAACATGAGGAAAAGGAAAAAAGATATTACGGGTTCTATTTGATTGTTCTCGGCGTTTTGATTGCGCTGTGTTTTGCAGGGAACTTAATCACCTTTTACCTGTTCTTTGAAATGCTGACATTGTCTTCCATGCCTCTGGTTCTTCATAACGGAAGCAGAGAAGCAATTATGGCGGGACTGAAATATTTATTTTATTCTCTGTGCGGTGCTTATATGGCGCTGTTTGGGCTTTATTTCGTGGAAAGGTATGGAAATACCCTAACCTTTAGTGCAGGAGGGGTGATCAGCGAGCAGGCGGCATCCGCCCATGGAGGAATTTTGCTGTTGGTTGCATTTCTGATGCTTCTTGGGTTTGGCGTTAAGGCGGGTATGTTTCCCATGCATGCCTGGCTTCCTGCGGCTCATCCGGTAGCGCCTGCGCCTGCATCGGCAGTGTTGTCGGCAGTTATTGTTAAGGCAGGTGTGCTTGCAATCATAAGAGTTGTATATTACATATTCGGCAGTTCCTTTTTAAAGGGCACATGGGTTCAAACCACATGGATGATTTTGATCCTTTTAACAATATTTATGGGTTCCATGTTGGCGTATCGGGAACCGGTAATGAAAAAGCGTCTGGCATATTCTACGGTAAGCCAGCTTTCCTATATTTTATTTGGTCTTGCGGTGATGGATGCAGGCTCTGTAACAGGCGGACTTCTTCATGTGCTTTGCCATGGATTTATTAAAGCCGCATTGTTCTTATGTGCCGGAGCTATTATTTATATGACCGGCAAAACCAGGGTAGAGGAATTTCGAGGAATTGGGAAGGAAATGCCGCTTTTACTGTGGTGTTATACCATTGTTTCATTGGGACTGATCGGAATCCCGCCTACAGGAGGCTTTGTCAGTAAGTGGTATCTGGCACAGGGAGCACTTTCTTCCGGGATACCGGTATTTGACTGGCTGGGGCCTGTAATTTTGCTGGTCAGTGCATTGCTGACAGCAGGATACCTGCTGCCGGTTACCATAAAGGGATTTTTCCCGGGGGCGGATTATGATTACAACAGCCTCCGAAAGAAGGAGCCGTCGGCGCTTATGACAATTCCGGTTTTGATCCTTACCATATTATCGGTAGCAATCGGATTATTTCCCGGAGCGGTAGTTCAGTATTTGTCACAGATGATTGAGAAGATTATTTAGGAAGGAGGAGAAGCAGTGATGATTATGATAGTTATTTTACTTCCGATATTAGCCGGAATACTGGTTCCTCTTATTCCTTTTAAGAAAAGAAGCCATATGGAAATTTTCCTTGAAGCATTGGTGGTTTTAAACAGTTTGCTGGTTTGGTATATGCTGCTTCACCGTGCGGAAAGTATTTTTACATTGGCGAACTTTACTGGTAATCTGTCCATCAGCTTTAAGGTGGACGGAATGAGTATGGTCTTTGCAGGGCTGGTGTCGGCATTATGGCCTTTTGCCACATTGTATGCATTTGAGTATATGACTAAGGAAGAGCATGAAAGGGTTTTCTTTATGTTCTATACCATGACCTATGGAGTAACTCTTGGTATTTCTCTTGCGGCAAACCTGCTTACCATGTATTTCTTTTATGAGCTTTTGACGCTGGTAACGGTTCCTCTTGTAATGCATACGCTGACCAGGGAGGCAATTCTTGCCAGCAGAAAATACCTGTATTATTCTCTTGGCGGTGCGGCTTTTGCGTTTATCGGATTGATTTTCGTGATTATTTATGGAAGCACTACGAATTTTGTACTTGGCGGAGTGCTGGATGTGGAAAAGATCGGCGGCAGAACCAATATCCTTTTGTTAATTTATGTGATTGCTTTTATGGGCTTTGGTGTGAAGGCGGCTATTTGTCCCTTTAATTCCTGGCTTCCGGATGCGGGTGTTGCGCCTACACCGGTAACCGCACTGCTTCATGCGGTGGCGGTGGTTAAATCCGGTGCTTTTGCAATTATCCGTTTGACTTATTACAGTTTTGGAACGGATTTCCTGAAGGGAACCTGGGCGCAGAATGTGGTTATGGCAATTACCATGTTTACCATTGTATATGGGTGCAGCCGGGCGGTGAAGGAAACCCATTTAAAAAGAAGGCTGGCATATTCCACGATCAGTAACTTGTCCTATATCCTGTTCGGCGTAACCATTATGACGCCTCTTGGGCTGATTGGAGCATTAAGCCATTTGGTTTTTCATGCAGTGATGAAGATAAGCTCCTTCTTCTGTGCGGGAGCAATTATGCATCAGACAGACAGGCACTATGTTCATGAGCTGGACGGGCTGGGCTATAAGATGCCTTGTGTGTTTGGTATCTTTACGGTTTCGGCCTTTGCCCTTATGGGTGTACCGGGGCTTTCGGGCTTTGTGAGTAAATGGAATTTAGCCTTTGCTGCTGTGGAAAGCGGGAATATGTTGGCATATGGAGGAATTGGATGTCTTTTGATATCTGCTCTTTTAACGGCAATTTATATGCTGACGATTGTGGTAAGAGCCTTTTTCCCGGGAAAGGATTTTGATGCAGGAACACTAAAGGGCATTACGGATCCTAATTGGAAGATGCTATTACCGCTGTTTGTGTTTACTTTATTTATTGTATTGTTTGGTCTGCATTCTGCTCCCATCATAAAATTCTTTGGCGATGTGGCAGCAGGAATTTATTAAAGGAGGTTATGGTATGAGTGTACTGCTTGGATTGATGGTATTTTTCCCTATGGTAGCTGCCATAATCAGTTATGTTGAGGGCAGAGCAAGCAAAAGTGCGAGAGATTATTTTGCTGATATTGTAACGGGTATAGAATTTGGTATTTCTCTGTTTTTGTTTTTCTTTATGCTTCAAAAGGGGGATACCATCGTATGTAATATTCCTGAGGTTTGCGGCATGGGTCTACATTTTGTGCTGGACGGATTCCGTGCTTTGTACGGCAGTATAGCGGCATTTATGTGGTTTATGAGTACCCTGTTTTCACGGGAGTATTTTGCACATTACCGGAACAGGAACCGCTATTATCTTTTCCTTTTGCTTACATTAGGCGCAACCATGGGTGTATTTCTGTCCGCTGATTTTTATACAACCTTTATCTTTTTTGAAATGATGTCCTTTACTTCCTATGTATGGGTAGCCCATGATGAAAGAAAGGAATCCTTAAGGGCGGCGGGTACTTACTTAGGCGTTGCGGTGATCGGCGGTTTGGTAATGCTGATGGGCATTTTCCTTTTGTACAGCGTAACCGGAACACTGATGTTTGATGAATTAGTGGGAAGCTATGAGTATTATCATATGATAAGCTCTTCCTTAATTCCCGAAAGAAAAATAACAGCGGCAGGATTATGTATGCTCTTTGGCTTTGGTGCTAAAGCCGGTGCATTTCCTCTGCATATCTGGCTGCCAAAGGCTCACCCTGTGGCTCCTGCGCCTGCTTCGGCGCTTCTATCCGGTATTTTGACCAAAGCCGGTATGTTTGGAATATTGGTGCTTACTGCTTATATCTTTTTGGGAAACAGCAGCTGGGGAACTTTGATCTTGATACTGGGTGTATGCACCATGGTAGTAGGTGCGGTGCTTGCTCTGTTTTCAGTAGACTTAAAGCGTACATTGGCATGTTCTTCCGTGTCGCAGATCGGTTTTATTCTGGTTGGAGTGGGAATGTCAGGGCTTCTTGGCGGAGAAAATAAGCTTGCAGTCAGGGGCAGCCTTCTCCATATGGTGAATCATTCTTTGATCAAGCTGGCGTTGTTTATGGCAGCAGGGGTTGTGTTTATGAATGTGCATAAGCTGAATCTTAATGATATAAGAGGATTTGGAAGGAAAAAGCCTCTGCTTAACTATATTTTCCTGATGGGAGCTCTTGGAATTGGCGGTATTCCACTTTGGAACGGGTATGTGAGCAAGACTCTGATTCATGAAAGCATTGTGGAATATTCAGAGCTTGTGGAGCAAGGAAGCGCAACAGGATTTTTGAGTGCGAGTGCAATGAAAGGAATTGAATGGACGTTTTTGCTAAGCGGTGGTCTTACGGTAGCATATATGACCAAGCTGTATGTGGCATTGTTCATAGAGAAAAATGCTGATGCGTCAGTGCAGGAACAGTTTGATGCTTTAAAAGGAAAATATATGAATAAAGTCAGCGGTACGGTTCTTGCTGTTTGCGCCACACTTCTGCCTATTATGGGATTTTTGCCCAATCAGGTGATGGGACGGATTGCGGATATGGGTCAGGAATTTATGCAAGTGGAGGAATTTGCTCATAGTATAGCATGGTTTTCCGGTGAAAATTTAAAGGGAGCCGTTATTTCTATCTGTGCAGGAGCTTTGATCTACTTTTTGATCGTGAGATTGTGGCTTATGAAGAAAGAGAGCGGTATCAGGGTTTATGTGAACAGATGGTATTCTTATCTGGATCTGGAGGATCTGATTTACAGGCCGATCCTGCTTCAATTTCTTCCCTTTGTGCTGGGAGTGCTGTGCAGGGTAATGGATAGCCTGGTGGATACGGTTGTGGTCCTGCTTCGTAAGACCATATACAGAGATAGTAAGCTTCCTCATGAGCGGGAGGAGGGAACAATGTTTACCCATATGGCAGGGTGCTTTGTGAATGCTTTAAGAAGAATGGCTAATGCCACCGTATGTCGTAAAAAGCCCAAAAATGTGGATTATGAGCATAAATATGCGCTGATACATCAGGAATGGTCTGAGGACAGTACCATTATTGCAAGAAGCCTTTCCTTTGGTTTGCTGCTGTTTTGTGTGGGATTGATTATTACCGTGGTTTATCTTTTGTTTTAATATACAGCTATGTGGCCTGCCGGATCGGATACGATCCGGCGCATGGTGGCTGTACCGTTATACGAAAGGAAAAATATTACGGTACAAACATTGACAATTAGCCATAAAAATTGTATTATGATCATTGTCTTGTAGTTTGAAAAATTGATATCGGCGTGTGGCTCAGCTTGGTAGAGCGCTACGTTCGGGACGTAGAGGCCGCAGGTTCGAATCCTGTCACGCCGACTTTAAATAGTCATCTTCAAATGGAGATGGCTGTTTTTGTATAATATTACAAGAATAAATAGGTCGTAAGTCGGCAGAAATGAGGAATAAATGGAAGAAAATCAAAATCAGAATAATTCTGATTTTATGAAAGAGACCATCAAGCAAAGGCCGTTAAACAGAAGGAAGCTGGTTCGGCGAACACTTATCACTGCGGCAATGGCGGTTATATTCGGTATGGTGGCATGCTTTACCTTTTTGCTTCTGGAGCCGGTTATCAGCAACAGGCTTTATCCTGAAGAGGAGCCTGATACTGTAGTGTTTCCTGAGGAAACGGAGGAAGATGAAATATTGCCGGAGGACATGATTGCAGACGAGTCTCAGATGCAGCCTGAGGTTACGGAGGCGCCTGCATTGGAGGACGAGCAGATCGCACAGGTTCTGTCCGAGATGAAGCTGGGAACGGAGGATTATCTTTCCCTGATAAACGGACTTGGCGGGGTGGCTAAGGAGGTACAAAAATCTATTGTCAGCGTGGTAGGAGTTACATCCGATGTGGGCTGGCTTGATAATGAATATGAAAATGAAGGTGTAGTGTCCGGTGTGGTAGCGGCAGATAACGGAAGAGAGCTGCTTATACTGGCTAACATTAGCAGCATTAAGGGGGCAGATTCTCTAAAGGTTGCTTTTGCTGACGATTTGGAATATGAGGCATCTATTAAAAAGAAGGATAATAATACCGGGTACGCCATTATTGCTATTCAGAAGGGTATTATGAAGGAAACCACTATCAATATGGCAAAGCCGGTAAGCCTTGGAACATCTGTCAGCAGCGGTTTGGTGGGGATTCCGGTTATCGCATTGGGAAGACCCATGGGTACAGAGGATTCTATGTGTTATGGAAATATCACTTCCACGGGAAACAGCATTCGTCTGCCGGATTCAAGTTATAAGTTTATGACTACCGATATTTACGGAAGTACCGCAGCCAGCGGTGTTTTGATTAATATTCGGGGTCAGGTCATAGGAATGATCGATATGTCCTATAATGCGGCTGATATGAAAAACATAATCAGTGCTATGGGCATCAGCGAGCTGAAAAAGGTAGTGGAAAGACTTTCCAATGATAAGGAGATTGCCTACTTTGGAGTTTATGGTGCGGATGTGACCAAGGAAGCAAATGAGGAAATGGGTGTTCCCTTTGGTGCATATATTACAGAGGTGGATATGGATGCCCCGGCAATGAATGCGGGCATTCAAAGCGGGGATGTGATTATCCGCATAGAGGATACGGAAATATTGGGGTATCAGGGTATGGTAGAAGCATTACTGCAGTTGAAGCCGGAGCAGACGGTGACAGTCGGACTGATGCGTCAGGGACCGGATGGATATACGGAAATGGAAGTAAACGTGGAATTAAGTCTTAAGGAAGAGTAAAAATAACGGGAGTATAATTAGTCATGAAGTACATTAAGGATTATAAAGACGGAGACAGGATATTTGATATTTATCTGTGCAAGCATAAGCTTTCGGCAGTGACCAAAAACGGGAAGCCCTATGAGAGCCTTATTTTGCAGGACAAAACAGGAACGCTTGATGCTAAGGTCTGGGATCCCAATAATGCGGGGATAGCGGACTTTGATGTGCTGGATTATATAGAGGTGTACGGTGATATTACCAGCTTTCAGGGAGCCTTGCAGGTTAATGTCAAAAGAATCAGGAAGTGTCAGGAGGGAGAATTTGATCCCGCTGACTATCTTCCGGTAAGTAAGTTCAACATAGAGGAAATGTATAAGGAGCTGCTTGGGTATATTAGCAGGGTAGAGAATCCTTATTTAAAGGAGCTTTTGAAAGCCTTTTTTGTAGAGGATGAAGCCTTTGTCAGTGTATTTAAAAAGTCCTCTGCAGCCAAAACCGTTCATCACGGATTTGTGGGCGGTCTGCTGCAGCATACCTTAAGTGTAGTGCGTCTTTGCGAGTATTATTGTCAGGCATATCCCCTTTTAAATAGGGATTTGCTGATCAGTGCGGCAATGTGTCACGATATCGGCAAGACCAGAGAGCTTTCTCTTTTCCCGCAGAATGATTATACAGATGAAGGCCAGTTCTTAGGTCACATTGTTATAGGTGCAGAAATGGTGGGAGAAAGAATTAATCAAATTCCGGGATTTCCAGCACTGCTTGCCAGTGAGCTAAAGCACTGTATTTTGTCCCATCACGGTGAGTATGAATTTGGTTCGCCCAAAAAGCCTGCGATTATGGAAGCAGTGGCATTGAATTTTGCGGACAATACGGATGCCAAGATGCAGACCTTTACGGAAATGTTGGAGAGCACTACGGAAACAGGGTGGTTGGGCTTTAACCGTCTGTTCGACTCTAATGTGAGAGGAACGAGGCTGGAGTAACCGAGTGTTTAAGAATAGCTTTAGAGCGTGTAAATGTGATATTGGAACAAAAAAAGCTTACGATTTGCAGGGGGAAAAATGGATTTTGAGAAAAATCAAATTCTGACGGTAGAGATTGTAGATATAACATCAGAGGGAGAGGGGATCGGCAAGATAGACGGTTACCCTTTCTTTGTCAAGGATGCGGTTATAGGTGATGTGGCCCAAATAAGGGTAGTTCGGGCAAAGAAAAATTATGCTTATGCAAGATTAGAGAAGGTGATTACGCCTTCTCCTTTTCGTGTGGAGCCGGCATGCAGCTTTCATAAGCAGTGCGGCGGATGTCAGATTCAGGCAATGAGCTATAACCGCCAACTGGAATTTAAGGCATCTAAGGTGAAGAATAATCTGGTGCGTATAGGAGGCTTTGACGAGGAGCAGATTACTGAGCTGATGGAGCCTATTGTGGGAATGGACGAGCCCTTTCATTATCGGAACAAGGCGCAGTACCCTGTCGGAATCGACAAGGAGGGAAACCCCGTGGCCGGTTTCTATGCGGGCCGCACTCACAATATTATTGCCAACACCGATTGCAGTCTGGGCTTTTCGGAGAATAAGGAAATTCTTGAGATTATCCTTTCTTATATGAAAAAGCATCATGTGCCCGCATATGATGAAGTTACCGGAAAGGGTCTGCTCCGTCATGTGTTAATCCGTAAGGGATACTATAGCGGAGAAATTATGGTGTGTCTGGTGATTAACTGTGGAGAGAAGAAATCCGGGGCCGGAAAAGAGGGAAAAGGAGCTTCTGCTGAAAAGATTCATGTTAAAAGCAATAGAGCATTAAGCTTTCTGCCTGCGCAGGAGGAGTTAATTTCGGCATTGACACAGGTAGCAGGCATGACAAGCATATCGGTAAGCCTGAATACGGAAAAGACCAATGTAATTATGGGAGAAAAAATATACACGATATGGGGAGAGGATGTTATTCATGATACCATTCACATGCGTGATGTGAAGAATAACTTTGCGTCCATGGGCGATGTGTCAGGGAAGGGGATCGAGTTTTCCATTTCACCGCTGTCCTTTTATCAGGTAAATCCGATACAGGTGGAGAAGCTCTACAGTCTGGCGCTTTCCTATGCAGGGCTTACGGGAAAGGAAACGGTGTGGGATCTTTATTGCGGAATTGGGACAATCTCCCTGTTTCTGGCAAGGGATGCAAAGCAGATTTACGGGGTGGAGGTCATCCCTCAGGCCATAGAGGATGCTAAGAAAAATGCTATTCATAATAGCATTCATAACGCAGAATTCTTTGTGGGAAAAGCGGAGGAGGTACTTCCCCGAAAGTATGAGGAGGAAGGAATATCTGCGGATGTGATCGTGGTAGACCCGCCAAGGAAGGGCTGTGATGAGGCGTGCCTTGCCACCATGCTGAAGATGAAACCGGACAGGATCGTGTATGTGAGCTGCGACAGCGCTACGCTGGCAAGGGATTTGAGGGTGCTGTGTGATGGTGGGTATGAGCTAAGGAGGGTAAGGGCGGTGGATATGTTTCCGATGACGGTGCACGTTGAGTCAGTAATTCTGATGCAGTATTGTGGAAAAGAGAAGAAATAGACGGGTTTGACCACAAGATGTTGTGGCCCACGGGCAAAAATTGGAGAGGAGGAAGAGATTTGGAAATACAGAAGACATAAGAGGCGGTACTTATTTTATTTATGAAATAGGTGCTGCCTTTTTCATAAATAAATTGGAAGGGAGGGCAGAAAGCAAAACAGGAATTCCGACTTTATCTGGAAGGTTACAGCGCGGGCAAAATCAGCAGTTATCTGGAGGAAAAAGGAATAAAGACCGCTACAGGGCAGGACAAATGGTATGACACGATTATTATGAAAATGCTGCGGAACGAAAAATATATGGGAGATGCCCTGCTGCAGAAGACATATACGGTGGGTTTCATGACCAAGAAAAAGGCCATCAATAACGGTATTGTCCCACAGTATTATGTGGAGGACGACTATGAACCCATCATACCCAAGGAATTATTTTTCCGGGTGCAGGAGGAAATCATGCGCAGGTCTTCCCTGTGCAAATCGGCAGTGACCAGAAAGAAAAATCAAAAAAGCAAATATTCATTAAGCTACGCGCTGACCGGAATCCTGCTGTGTGGAAAATGCGGACAGGAATACAGGCGTGTTACATGTGCGAGAAACGGCAAAAAGAAAATCGTCTGGAGATGCTCAAACCGCCTGACAGGCGGAGTAAAGAAATGTAGCAATTCCGAAACACTGGAAGAGGGTGTATTAAACAGGGCGGTTATGGAAGCTATCCACCGTATCACAAGAAATGACGGGGATTTTGTGGGAGCTTTCCGGCAGAATGTTATCCGGGTAATCGGCAGCTATGGAAAGGAACAGGAGCCGGATGAATATGAGGGCAGGAATAAAGGCCAAATAGGAGGAAATGGTGGCGCTGATTGCCGAGAATGCCAAGGAAGGCTCTTATACACAGGAATTTGATGAATGCTACCGCAGGATTGCGGAGGAGATCAATGCCCTGAAGGAAGAACAGGCAGAAGCAAAAAGGAAGAAGAAGCTGGCGGAAGATTACGAACAGAGGGTGAAGGACATGGACGCTTTTATAAGCCAAAGCACCTGTAAGATACCGGAGTTTGACAATGACCTTGTCAGAAGACTGATCGCAAGCATTAAAGTAGTCTCTGCCGAGAAGCTGATTATCCGGTTACAGTCGGGAATCGTCATGGAACAGGAAATCAGATATGACCAAGATAAGGCGGGGATGACAAATGAATAAGGAAAGCGTTATTCCTGCCGGTTTGCGGTAAGAATAAAATGCCCGATGGGTTCGGGCGTTTTATTGTTGGCGTAAATTTACGATAAGAGAATTCGGTTGGAGTTATATTTAAATTGTTGTATAATGTTGAAAGAGAAGAAGTTGTAAATTAATTGTTAATTTTGAGGAAAGAAAAATGGCACAGTTTAGAATAAAAACCAGTAAAAATGAAATATTATGTCCAAACGAAATGGATAAGTATGAAAAAAAGTCATTATATGATAAATGTAAAAATGAAAACGTGAAGCTTTTTTGCAACTGTAATGGGAAGTGTGAATATAAAGTTCGTAACGGAAATTGGGCGATATATCCATGTAGTCAAGGAAAGCAAGCGGATCACGAGGATTGGTGTCCGAAATCAAAAGTATACCTAAACAAACGTGATTATAATGCTGGATTTTTGATTGATGACGAGACAGGAGAGGTACGAGTGCATTTGTCGGAACCATTGACGCACAGGGAACAAAATGAAAATGAACCGAATGAAAATGACCCAAATGAGAATGTTCCACGGAATCATGATGGGGGAGGTAGAAGATATCCTCAGCATCAGCAAGGGGAAATTACAATTTCTGCAATGATAAAAAAGATGAATATGCTTACATTTAAGCATGTTGCATTTTACAAAGGAAATAATGAGACAGTGTACCCTAAGACAGATGTAATGATTAAGAAAATGTTCTGGGCGGAAAAGAGAACAAGGATAGGAGCTAAGAAAAAATGTATCGCTGATTTAAGCCGTCTAAAAGATGGTCTGGAATTTGTATATAAAGAATTGGCAGAGATACCTCCGTATAGAGTAGATGATAGAATCACGCGTTTGGTAATAAAAGAAGAGAAAGATGGTAAGGCGTTATCGGTTCCTGTTTATACACAAGAATTAATTAGAGCACTTGAGGAGTATGAAAATACATACGCGACTAATGACCTATCTAATAGAAATATTATTTTAGCAGGATTTAGAGATAAGTATGCAATGTATAGCCTACGATTTCTTTTGGCAAACGATTATGGGTTGTTTTCTGAGAGTAATTATGAAGTGCAAATGTATAATGCCATTTGTGAAATAATGAATCAAAATAGATTCAAGGAAAAAGGTGTATTCTTTTATAAGCCTTTTGAGTATGGATACGGTGCCTATGGGGACAAATATTTGGAAGATGGCATTATAGAATTTGAAGGGACAAATAGAAAAATAGTTATAGAAGTTTATGGTAGAAATGATGAGGATTATTTGGAAAGAAAAGATATTAAGTCCCAGATGCTTTCCAGGAAGGATAATATATATATTTATATTCCATGGGAGGCATATAATAATGAGCCTTTACCATATAAGAGAATTTGTGCTGAAATAGAAAGGGTATTAAAGGACGTAAATTCTCAATGATTGTTTAAAGAAAGTGAGAAAAGATTAATGGAGGAGCTAGAAAGATGATTTTATCTGATAATGAAACCAAAGTTGATTTACTTAATAATGAGGCGATAGCAAAGACAATAGTTTCTCTTATTAAAGACAGTAAAGAGCAGCCAATCTCTATCGGTATTCATGGGGACTGGGGAGCAGGCAAATCTAGTATTCTTGAAATGGTAGAAAATGAAGTAAAGACGTCTGCCACGGAGTCAGGTAAAAAGTATGCATGTATTCGATTTAATGGTTGGAAGCATCAAGGATTTGAAGATTCCAAAGTTGCTTTAATGAGTTCTATTATTTCAGAGCTTGAAAAAAAAGAAAAACTTGGTGCGAAGGCTGGAGAAATATTAAGAAAACTGTGGGGAAATATAAATTGGATGAGCGTAGCCAAGACTGCCGGAAAAACAGCATTGGGACTTGCTACAGGTACAGCGCCTCTTACATTACTATCTTCAACGATGGATATTTTGAAAGCAACGGTAACCACCGAAGAAGGAATTGCTGGAGCAATTGAGTCTATTGGTGGCTATTTAAAGGATGCCAACATTACGGAAGATACATCAAGTAATAAACAATTCTCTGAATTTCAGGAAAATTTTAATGAATTGTTAGAGGATGCATTTATTGAAAAACTTATTGTATTAATTGATGACTTGGATAGATGTTTACCAGATGTGGCAATCAATACACTAGAAGCAGTAAGATTGTTCATGTTTACAGAAAAAACAGCGTTTGTAGTTGCAGCAGATGAAAGTATGATACGTTATGCAGTCAAAAAGCATTTTCCAGATGCAATTGATGAAAATAAATTTAATACAGGTGATGCTTTTGCAAATAGATATTTAGAAAAATTGATTCAGATTCCATTTAGAATTCCTGCATTAGGTGAGGTAGAGGCTTGTATATACATTATGCTACTTATGGTAGGCTCAGTTTTTGCTGATGAAAACCCCAATTATAAAAAGCTGAGGGAAGAAGGATTATCAAGAATTAGGAAGCCGTGGAATGTAGAAAGTCTCACAGTTGATGATGTAAAAGGGATTCTTGGAACTGATTATGAGAAGTCTGCAAATGAAGTATTGATTGCGACACAGATATGCCATTTGTTAGCGCAAAATACAGATGGAAATCCTAGGAAGATAAAACGGTTTGTAAATATGTTGCTGTTACGTTATGAGATTGCGAAGAATCGTGGGTTTGGAGACGAACTGGAACTTGCAATTTTAGCAAAGATGATGTTGGCAGAATATTATGAAACAGATTTTTATAAAGAATTACCTAATCATTTGGATTCAGAAGGAAAGTGGGGAGAAATTCCGGAAATACTTTCTGATATTAAAAAAATGGTTGAAGACAAGGAAGCAGTGGAATCAAAAGAGCGTTGGTATGATTTGAATAAGATTGAGGAATGGCTTATTACGGAACCGGAAATTATCGATAAAGACTTGAGACCATATTACTATGCTTGTAAAGAAAAAATTGATTACTTTTCAGGCAAATCTGCTCAAAATGATTTATCAGAAGTTGTTGATTTGCTTTTTAGAGATGAAATGGCGATTGTTGGTCGTATTGAGGAATTGAAAAACCTGACAAATCAAGAATCTGACCAAGTGTTTGATGTTGTTGTTCAAAAAATTATGGAAAGAGGTCAATTCGATACGAAACCGAAGGGAACAGATGGGTTAATTATATTGGTGCAGAGTAAACCCGAACTTCGGAAAAGTTTGGTCAATTTTATAGATGCTATTCCGGTTTCTAAGGTTGGTGTGTGGATTTTACATGGATGGGATAAAGCTATTCCAAAGGATTGTGAAGAAAGAAAAACTTTAGATCAATATTTTGATAAACTTAAGAGTAGCGGTACATCAGTTGTTAAGGCTGCTTTAAAAAAGATGTGAGGTGATTGATAATGGGAACATCAACACATAATGGAGGACAAAAAGGAGGAACCCCGTTAGTGCCATCATGGTTACAGCAACCTGATGAAAATATGCAGAATGAGACGCCTCAAGGTTTAAATGGTAATCAGATTCCACCAATAGGTAATGCAGATAGATTTACAGCTCCTCGTGGTGAGTTTACAAGGTATATAAATTCAGGTGGACGGGATAGAAGTTTAGGCCGGAAGAGTGTTTCTAATTACATAAGCAAATCTTTGGGTGGTAGTTCAAATGCAACACGAAGAATGGGAGCAGCTAGAAGCAGTACTGCGAGATTATTAAATATTGCAGGTGCATTTGCTTCAGGCGGAGCAAGGGCTGTCGAGCAATATCTTTCTATTGAAAATCTTTCCCACAAGACAGCAAGTGATGCATTTATTGCGATTACTGATTTTATTTGTCCAGATGGAGGACCACAAGATGAGGGTATTGCGAGGTCTGCGTATATTTCTGCAATAGAAGAATCACCAGAGATAGCTACAATTAAATTTGAAGATTTGACCGCTGAACAGATTATGGTAATTGTGGAACGTACTATGGCAAATGCAATATTTAGTAGAATTACAAATGATATTGGAAATAAGATTATTTTATTGCCACAGGATAGGACTACATCGGACAGTATAATAGTTCAAATGAAAGACTTTGTTAAAGGTTCTGTATCTGATGCAGTAGCTAATCTGGACATACAGACAGGGAACATTCGGCAGGGAGATTCGCTAAGAATAGTAGATCAAGTGTATAAGGAAGCATTTGATATTATGGTAAGTGCAGGTGAAAATGAATGAATCGATATAGATTAAGAGCAAATTATGAAATTCAGAATATAGATTCAAGGAGAGAGGATGGTACAGTTATTGTTGATGTACCTATGCTTTCTGCGGATGAACTAAACTATGGATTAAACCATGTTAAGGAGAAATTGTATAAAGAAAATGTATATCCCACTGAAATTGGGTTTGATATTATGTCACTGGCAACAATGGTTTATTTGGCGGATACACGAATTGAGAGAGCGGTACATGGACAAGATTCTTGGTCGAGAGAAATTGAATTAGAAATACCAGTATCAAATGTAGATTTGTGGGAAAAACAGATTTGTACGGTTGAACGTATGCTTAGATTTCTTACAGGAGATTTATGGAAAATTAAATTATCAAGTAGAACGTGGCAGTTTAGTAAGCCGGACGAAATAGGAGAAAAATCAAATAAATATGATGAAGTGTCATTATTCTCAGGAGGAATGGATAGTCTAATAAGTACTATTAATTTGATGGAGGATAGGAAAAACACCTTGCTAATAAGTCATGCTGGAGAAGCACTTACTAAAAATGCTCAAAAAAATATTGTAAATAAATTTGATGTATTATATCCAGATGTTTTACATACATGGTTAGATTTGTGGATGGTGTTTCCGCGTGATTATATTCCGGAAGGTGGTAATGATAACAATACAAGGAGTAGATCATTTCTTTTTATAGGCTATGCACTTTTTGCAATGACAGGAATGGATAATATTAATGAACTGTTGGTTCCAGAAAATGGTCTGATTGCATTGAATGTGCCATTGGATGAAACAAGAGTTGGTTCATTTAGTACAAGAACGACACATCCATTTTATCTTTCCTTGTGGAATGAGTTGCTAGAGGGATTAGGGATGAATCTGTCAGTAAAAAATCCTTATTGGAATAGAACAAAGGGAGAAATGGCAGAGGAGTGTAAAAACAAGGATGTTCTTTATGAGACGATGAAATTATCATTTTCATGTTCATCACCAGGAAAAGCAAGATGGAAACAACTCAGTCAACAACATTGTGGTTATTGTGTTCCTTGTTTAATAAGAAGAGCTGCAATGCATAAAGCGTTTGGGAATGATGGAACAGTGTATACTGAAACGTCTATTTATGAAATGCAGAATAAAAATTCAGAAGGAATGGGAATTCAATTGCGCTCTTTCCAGTATGCCATTGATAAAATAAAACAGGATAAAAATCGTGCTTTGTTTTATATACATAAGCCAGGACCATTACCGCAAGATGATGAATATTTGCAGGAATTAGCCGACATATATGCGAGAGGTTTATTTGAAGTAGATAATTTTATACAGGATAATTTAGCTGAAGAGGGTCGCAACAATGATTTATGATGCACATTGTCATTTGGATTTAATGGACAACATGTCAGGAATTATAAAGGAGATGCAGAATTCTGATATATGTCTATTTGCGGTTGGCACTACTCCGAAGGCGTATGATAGAGAAGTACAGTTTTGCAGAAATAACCCTCATATTAAAGTAGGGTTAGGTATGCATCCGCAATTGATTTCTAGCGGCTATGATGATATGAGATTGTTTAAAGCATTATTTGAAAGAAGCCATTATATTGGCGAAGTGGGCTTGGACTTTAGTAAAGAATATATTCAGACCAAAGAAATACAAATACAAGCATTTCGTGATATTGTCAAGCTGTGTGAGCAGTATGGAGAAACGGTGGTTTCTGTTCATTCTCTTAAGTCAGCCAATACAGTTATTGAAATTTTGAGAGAATACAAAACACAAAGAAGCAATAAATATATCTTTCATTGGTTTACAGGCACAATACCACAACTGGAAAAAGCAATAGAATTAGGATGCTATTTTTCGATTAATCCAAGTATGTTAAAAACAAAATCAGGATTAGAGGTAATAAATATGGTACCTGTTGAACGCATGTTGTTGGAAACAGATGCACCGTTTACATTTAAAGTTCAGCACATTGAAGAAATAGAAAAAGAACTAAAGAGAGTAGTATTAAAAATATCAGAGATAGTTAAAACGGACATGACAGATGTATTTTATGAGAATTCCAGAGAAGTATTTAGGTATTAATAGATACTGAGAAGTAAGCAGGGTGGGGAAGTTTACACAACTACTGCCGGAACATGAAGTCATCGCAGAAAACATAAGGAATTATGAATATATCTAATAGGGTAATTTATATTGAGAAAAAGAAGCAAACGCTGTATACTATTATAAGATAACCGAAGAAAAGGGAGACAGAAGATGCGGTTTAGTGATATAAAAGTAGGATACATTTATAATGTGATTTTTGATCCGGTTCGGGATTGTGAATTTGATGGCAAGCATTTGGCAGTAGTATTAAAGAGAAATAATGATAAAGCAACATTTATTGTTATGCCACTTACGAGTGCACCTAATGGAGTCGGTGTGAATAAAATAAAATTAGGAGCGATGAATAGTTTACCATCTTCATTAAAAGCTAATGATACATACGCAGTATACAATCAGGTTAGAACAGTTAATGCTGATAGATTTATTGCTTTAAAAGAAGGCAGTGCAGTAAAGGAATGTCCGATGGAAAAGCATATTTTCCATAAACTGTTATTTTTAGGTCTCCGAGAGATGGTATATAGTATCCCGCAAGATGAAAGGATTGAAATCTTAAAGTCTGCTTATGAAGCTGAGTTAATCTCAAAGGCAAAAGATATAGCTTATCAAATTGTAAAATTAAGGAAAGAGGAAATTCCCGATAAAGAGCAAATTGATGAATTGTTAGTACAGATTAGCGAAACAATAAAGGGTGTAACATATTCTTTGGATAAGCAACTTGTTAAGGATGGCATTGATACAATTTTTAATGAGGCAAAAAATTTGTAATTTTTCTTGTATCTTTGAAAAGGATATGTTATAATCTAATCAAGAAAAGAGCGAGATGCTCTGCTTAAGAATTTAGGGTATAGACTCCCAACTAAGAAGAATAGAGTTAACAGCTCTACAAAAATGATTTTTAGGGTATAGATTCCCAACCAAGAAGAAGCAGGTCGTAAGACCTGCTTTTTGCATAGGATCGTAAAATGGAAAACATGTACTAAAAAGGAGATATGCAGTATGCCGGAATGGATTTTTTTTATATGTATAATAGAAACGATAATTGGAGTATATATAATTAGAAAAGCATTCAAAAAACGAAAAGAATTAGAGAAAACGGTAGCAGAGCTTTTAGAGAATGTGCGTAGGCGAAACCAAGAGATTCAAAAAGAACAACGGAGAAATGCTGAATTAAAGTTATCATTAGAAAACGCTGATAATGCACATGATTTTGTAAATAAAATGGGATTTAAGCAAACTTATTGCCATCAACGATATTTGAAGATATATCAAAAGAAACTTATATATCATGGTATTATGCAGGTGATATATGCTGTTTTTTATGAAGATGATTACATATATGAAATGGAATATCTAAAAGAAAAAAGTGAGAAATTTGATATAAATATAGATGTTAGGAGATTCAAGTTAAATTGTAGGATGTTTATTGATGGAAAAGATTTGGATCCATCTTTAAATGGGTATATTGTAAAAGAGAATAATTCTGTAAAAATAGAAGAATTAAATATACATGAACATGATGGGAAGGGAGCGGGCAGTTTTTACTTAGAGTGTTTATCCAAAGAATTATTGCGTTATCCTCAGATTCAATATTTATACGGAGAGTTGTCGCCAGTTGATTTTAGAAAAAAAGACAAATTGCTACATTTTTATAGGAAAAATGGATTTGAAACTATAATACCCATGACTGAAAAGAAAAGTGGATATGTGGAAAAAACTATAAGGTGGATAGACGAAGATATATTGAAGTTGACAAACAAAGGGATGACATTTGGTGTAGAGATAGAATTTCAGCTTAGAAATGGTCATAGTCCAATAGAGATAGCGCAAGAGATGTATAAACTCAAATTAAGTGATTGTGAAGAGGTGAGAACATACGATACAATAACAGATATACATGGATGGAAAATAATCAAAGAAAGAACCTGTGATTATGAGATTATATCTCCAGTTTTAACGGATACAAAAAAGTGTTGGGAACAAATAAACTTGATTTGTTGTATATTAACAAAATATGGTGCTTATACGGATTACAATTGTGCGTTTCAAGTTCATATAGGAACGAAGAATCTATTAACCGAGGGAAAACAATGGACACTGTTAATGGATGTTTATAGACAGTTTGAACCTATTACTTGTGTGTTGTCACAAGGCGAGTTTGATAATGTCTCAAAAAGAAGATTAGAATGTTTCGCAATTACAATGGCTATGGCAGATAAATTATGGTGTAAGGGCTGGAGCATAAAACGATGTAGAGAAGAAATAGAAAAAGGAGATTTAAGCTTAATATCTCATTTTTATAGAACAAGAAAGATAGGAATGAACTGGAATTGTATGTCTGAGGAAGGGAAAACAATTGAATTTAGAACCTTTAATGGTACAGTAGACTTTTTCCAAATACAATCATATCTTATGTATATTTGCAATTTGGTCGATAAGGTTGCATTGATGCATAAAAGCAATGTAGTTATAGAAGAAATATTGCATCAGAAAAAAATTACTGAAGAATATATAGATGCTGTCATAAATTATTTAACAGATGATAATTACATTGGTGATAGACTGAAAGCGAACATAAAAAGAAACGCTAATTTAGATGAGTTTACATGGGATATGTTAAATGGACAAGGAAAGGTGTATGTAGACTAGTTAGTGCGAAAATAGGTAATCTATAATTTGCAGTACGCAGGAGAGGTATGGACGATGTGTCAGATAAGTAGGTTGTAAATTCACAAATGGTGATCTTTTAACTTTAAATAGTAAGACGGAAAATGGCCGGAATCAAGCCTCCAAGTCCACAAAAGATTTGGAGGTTTTCTTCTGCCCATTTTTAGAGGAAAGTAATTTCCGAAATAAAAAATCTATGGTACAATATCAAGGATAATATGTAAGCGCTTAATAAAATAGTGCCTACCAAATAAAACGGAGATGGTTTATAATACCATCCCCACCAACAGTTGCTATTTACATTGTTCCTGTACTTCTGGAGACCAAGGCATCAGTTCATCCA
>Ga0129308_1000217_pt1 | contig 102457 bp, 87 predicted proteins | sample L827metagenome_FD_94440 | JGI IMG/M metagenome (GOLD analysis project Ga0129308, IMG submission 94440) | Ring-tailed lemur group fecal microbial communities from Wisconsin, USA - L827 metagenome | ecosystem: Host-associated > Mammals > Digestive system > Large intestine > Fecal | place: USA...
AATGATAACAACAGCAAGACAACTGAAAGATTTGATCCGCAACCTGTCAAAGAAGAAATCCGCAGACGCACAGATTTTAATGCGGAATTACATGATGGAGCGTTTTCTGGAACGCATTTCCCTGTCGGACTACAAGGACAGATTTATCCTGAAGGGCGGTATGCTGGTGGCGGCGATGGTCGGCCTGGATGCCCGCTCCACGATGGACTTAGACGCTACGGTAAAAGGGGCCAATGTCAGCGTGGAGGATGTAGAGAATATCATATCCTCCATTTTATCGGTTCCGATGGAGGATGGTGTGGAATTTCAGGTCAAGCGGATCTCCGAGATTATGGAGGAAGCGGAATATCCGGGAGTCCGCGTCAGTATGGAGACTACCTTTGACGGTGTTCGGACACCGTTAAAAATAGATATTTCCACCGGGGATGTGATTACGCCCCGTGAAGTCCGGTACAGCTTCAAGCTCATGCTGGAGGATCGCTCCATTGAGGTGTGGGCCTACAATCTGGAAACGGTGCTGGCCGAAAAGCTGGAGACGGTTATCAGCCGCAATGTTACCAACACGCGCATGAGAGATTTTTATGATATACATATCCTAAAACAGCTCCACGGGGAAAGCCTCTCCGCTTCCGTCCTGCGGGATGCGCTTGCGGCCACTGCCACAAAGCGCGGGACGCTGGAGCAGATGAAAGATGCCGCTGCTGTCTTTGACGAAGTGGAGGAAAACCCGGTCATGGCAAAGCTCTGGCAGTCCTACCAGAAGAATTATTCTTACGCGGCTGATCTTTCCTGGCATACGGTCATGGATTCTGTCAGGGCCTTGTATGCGATGGGAGGCATCGTATGACAGACGGGGAGCTGACCGGCAAGGTACATTCAGCTATGTATCATCAGTGCCAGAGCCGTGGGTATGCGGCTCCAGTAGATGTGCTGATGGACATAGGAGTTTTGCCGAAACAGAAATATGAGGATTGGCGGTTTGGCCGTGTTCCTTACCTGGAGGGCGTTTGTACGGTCAATCTCCGCAAGCTATCGTTTATCATGCGCCAGATGCGTGTCTAGGCAGAGAAATCCGGTCTGAAACCGTCCTTCTGCTACTATAAGCAATGGGGCGTAAAAAAGAAAAACGGCCAGGGCCACAAGCCGGTAATTTCTCTCCGCTTCAGCAAAAGTGGTGATCCTGCTATTGAGCGGTGGTATGCAACACACTTTGTTGATTCCAAAAGAATCGGTCAGCTAAAAGCCGGGAAAGAAAAGCAAGCGGAACAGGCTGACATTTCCACGGGGCAGTCATAATGGCTGCCCTGTTCTCATTCAGAAAGGAGGTTCAAGTATGGCAACCACTCGCCTGATTCCCATGCACAAGATAAAAAATCAGTCCGTGGCCTATACCGTCCATGAGCGGATAGACTACGCGATCAATCCTGCAAAGACCCTGGGCGGTGAGCTGGTGATGGCCTATGGCTGCGATCCGGCCACCGCTGCCAATGAAATGCTGCTGACGAAACGGGCCTATGCTGATTTTACCGGCAAGGAGATCCCGCAGAAGGATGTACTGCTTTATCAGATTCGCCAATCCTTTAAGCCCGGAGAGATCACACCGGAGCAGGCCCAGCAGATCGGATATGAGCTGGCAATGAGCTGGACAAAGGGCAAGCATCAGTTTATCGTTGCCACACACATCGACCACGCCCATATCCATACGCACATCATTTACAATTCCACCCGGATAGACGCAAAGCACAAGTACCGGAATTTCCTCGGTTCCAGCTTTGCGCTGCGCCGGGCCAGTGACCGGCTTTGTCTGGAAAACGGTCTTTCCATTGTTGAGAAGCCCAAACCAAGTAAGACCCACTACGGCGAGTGGCTGGGTGATAAAAAGAAACCGTCCTTTCAGGATAAGCTCCGTCTGGCGATTGATGCGGCTTTATCTGAAAAGCCCAAAGATTACGATGCTTTCCTGAAGCTGATGCAGAATGCCGGTTACGAGTATAAGGGCGGGAAGCAGCCTGGTTTCCGGGGGCCGGGACAGAAAAAGTTTACCCGCCTGCGCTCATTGAAGGCCGGTTATCTACAAGAGGACATTCTTTCTATCATCATCGGGAAAAAGGAGCTTTCCCCGGCCCGGAAAAACGCAAAGAAAATCCAAACCCAGCGTGTCAATCTGCTGGTGGATATTCAGGCGAAACTTGCTGAAGGTAAAGGAGCCGGATATGCGCGGTGGGCGCAGAGCTTCAATTTGAAACAAATGGCTTCCACTCTGAATTTTTTGACGGAGCGAAAACTACTGGACTATGGGACGCTCTGCAAGAGAACCGATGAAGTGACAGCGCGGTTCCATGAGCTGTCCGATCAGATTAAAGCAGCGGAGGCGCGTATGGCCGAGATCGCGGTCATGCGTCAACATATCATCAACTACTCCAAGACCCGTGAGGTTTATGTGACCTACCGGAAAGCCGGTTATTCCAAGAAGTTTCTGGCGGAGCATGAAGCAGACATTCTGCTGCATAAGGCAGCGAAAAAGGCTTTTGACGAAATGGGTATCAAGAAGCTGCCCACAGTCAAGAGCCTCCAGGCTGAATATGCCAAGCTGCTGGCAGAAAAGAAAAAGCTCTATGGCAGGACATTGATCTGAATGAGCAATGCCTGACGGTACGCCGCAGTATGCGGTATAACGCCACCCGGAAGAAAACCGAGATCGGCCCCACCAAGCGCAAGAAAATCCGCACTGTGGATTTTTGCGATACCCTGGCAACAATCTTGCGGGCGGCGAAAAAAGAGCAGATGCTCAACAGCATTAAATACGGGCCGCTTTACCGTCAGAACTACTATCGCATCGTTAAAGTGAAGAACCGGACTTATTATGAAGTCTACACCCTTCCGAGAACAGAGACAGCTCCAGAGGATTACAACCTGATCTCTTTCGTCTGCCTGCGGCCAGAGGGAGCCTATGAATCTCCTGCAACGGTCAGCAGCGTATGCCGGACTTCCCGGAAAAAGCTGGACGATATGAATGACTTTCACTTCCATCAGTTAAGGCATACATACACCAGCAATCTCTTATCCAGTGGGGCAGCGCCCAAGGATGTGCAGGAACTTCTCGGACACGCAGATGTGAGTACCACGATGAATATTTACGCTCACGCCACAAGGGAAGCCAAGCGGACTTCCGCAAGATTGCTCGACAAAGTGGTAGGAGCCGTATAAAAAAACTTTCCCTTATTTCTTCCCGTGAGGGAAAAAGTAAGGGAAAAGGGCAAGCCAGAGGCCGCGAAAACGCTGAAAACACCAGTGTTTTCGGGGATTCTGGATTAAGAATTAGATAAATCAGAATTTGTAAAAGCAAACGAAAAAATTACTGAAAAAGTTGTCGGTACCTTTGGAAAAATTGAAAATACGGTGGTTGGCAGTTATACGAAAATTGAGGACGTTTTTGTTGACCGTTATCTCACAAAGGACGGCGAAACTGTTGAAAAAGCGAAAAAAAGATTACAGCAGAAACGAGTCATGAAACTGATGGAGAAGAAATAAGAGGATGGAAAACGGAAGCGGCCGTTTTCCATCCTTTCCTGTCATATTCAGCTATAAATTTCCGGCATACTCCTGCTATTACAGACTCTCCGCCCGGGTTTTAATACTCTGCTGAAAATTAATGATATCATGCTCATACTCCTGCTCCATCAGACTGGAAGTGATCATAAAATCAGCGGTTGCCTTATTATTGGCGATAGGGATATCATACACCTGTGCAATCCGGAGCAGGGCCTTGACATCCGGGTCATGGGGCTGCGCAGTCAGGGGATCGGAGAAAAAGACGATAAAGTCAATTTTTCCTTCCACCACCTTGGCGCCGATCTGCTGATCGCCTCCCAGCGGACCGCTGTTATAGCCTTTGACCGGCAGATCCGTGTAGTCAGTAATCATTCGGGCTGTGGTTCCGGTTCCGCATAAAAAGTGTTTTTTCAGTATCTCTTTGTTTTTCTCGCACCAGTCAATCAGTTCGCGCTTTTTATTATCATGAGCGATCAGGGCGATGTTTTTCTGTTTTCCAATAGTCATAGTCAGAAAATCCATAGTTATCACTCTCCTTATATATGTTTTACGTATGGTTTATTTGTTGAATTTCGTTGGTTACACAAGCGGTGTTATCAGATTCATACACGAAGTGGAACGAAATGTCAAGTGAAAAGGGAGAACTTTCCAAAACGTTTACCGAAATTTTATGGGAATTTTACATTTAGGCTTTGCAGAGACAACAGAAATCAGTGTATAATTCTTTCGGATTATGGTATACTAGCCGCAGGGCGGCAATAAGCGGAAAAAGAAAAAGCCGCAGGATTCATTATATGCTTTTCGGGAGGTTAGAATGGCAGCAGAAAATGCAATTGAGATAAAGGACGTCACCAAAATTTACAGACTATACGAAAAACCCATTGATCGTCTCAAAGAATCAATGAGTCTGCGCCGCAAGAGCTATCACAAGGATTTTTATGCCCTGAGCAGCCTTTCCTTTACCGTAGAGAAAGGGCAGACCGTAGGAATCATCGGAACGAATGGTTCCGGAAAATCAACGATTTTAAAAATTATTACCGGTGTTCTGACCCCGACTACCGGCGAGGTGAAGGTGAACGGAAAAATTTCCGCTCTGCTGGAGCTGGGTGCCGGCTTCAACATGGACTATACCGGTATCGAAAATATTTATATGAACGGAACCATGATGGGCTATTCAAAAAAAGAAATGGATGAAAAGCTTCAGGATATCCTTGAGTTTGCCGAGATCGGAGACTTTGTCTATCAGCCGGTGAAAACCTACTCCAGCGGTATGTTCGTGCGGCTGGCCTTTGCATTGGCCATTAATGTGGAACCGGAGATTCTGATTGTGGACGAGGCGCTCTCCGTCGGCGATGTATTCTTCCAGTCTAAGTGCTACCGCCGGATGGAGGAAATCCGGAGGAACGGCACTACGATTGTAATGGTAACTCATGACATGGGAAGCATCATCAAATATTGTGATAAAGTAATCCTTTTAAATAAGGGGGAATTCATTGCTGAAGGATCTGCCGGAAAAATAGTGGATCTCTATAAGAAGATTCTGGCCGGACAGATGGATTCTCTGCAGGCGGAGCTGACCGAGATGAACGACTTTTCCGGTGAAAAGGTAGTGAAGGAAGAAAAGAAGAAGAATGCCTCCGGCGGCGGCAGGGAAGAAAAGGGCGGAGACGGAGAGGGGCCTGCCCTGATGCGGGATAAGCTGACCATCAATGCCAACCGGGAGGAATATGGAGACGGCCGCGCGGAAATCTTTGATCTGGGCCTGGTGGATGCCAGAGGAAATATTACCAACCTCCTTTTAAAGGGAGAGATGTTTACCATCCGGGAGAGAATCCGGTTTCATGCTGAGATTCAGGCACCGATTTTTACATATACGATTAAGGATCGGAAGGGAACGGATTTAACGGGAACAAATACCCTGTTTGAGGGAACGGATGTAAAGCCGGTGAAAAAGGGCGATGTCTATGACGTGGCTTTTACACAGAAAATGACGCTGCAGGGCGGCGAGTACCTGCTTTCCATGAGCTGTACCGGATTTGAAAATGGAGAGCATGTGGTATATCACCGTCTCTATGATGTGGCGAATATCACGGTGATCTCCAATAAAAACACGGTGGGAATCTACGATATGGAACCGGAAGTAGAAGCTGTGCTGAACCGGGATTAGAGAAAGGAATCAAAGCATGGGAGATATCAGGAAAGAAATACTGGCATTACTCGATAAATATGGGACTGATACGAAACGAGCGCTTCGGGAAAATAAAAAACTGGAGTATCTGTATGCTCTGGCACCGCTTCGGGAAAACCTGCTGGAATGGTACGATTTTCAGAAGGATGGACGCCTTCTGCAGATTGGCGCGGATTTCGGCGCACTGACCGGCCTGTTTTTAGACCGCTGTGTCTCTGTAACGGTAGCGGATGAGGCGGAAGAGGCATTGGAGGTAGTAAAAGCCAGATACCCGGAAGCGGGGAATCTGACCTGCATCTGCAGGAAAGCTTCCGAATATGCAGAAGATGCGGAAGCATCCAAAACAGAGCTGTATGATTACGTGACCATACTCGGCACATGGAATGTATCGGAATCCATGGAAGGGCAGATTGAATCGGCGAAGAAGCTTCTGGCACCGGGCGGTGTCCTTCTGGCAGCAGCCTGCAATCGCTTCGGCATCAAATATTTTGCCGGAACGAAGGCGGATGAGGTCACTGTGACGAAACGGGAGCTGGAAAGCATGCTTCCGGGCGGCTGTTTCTACTATCCAATGCCGGACTACCGCCTGCCGGGAGAGATTTATTCGGACGCTTATCTGCCGAAGAAGGGAGATCTGACAGGTGCCCTGGCGCTTTATGACTACCCCAAATATCTTTTGATGGATGTGGGGGCTGCCTACGATGCGGTATGTGGGGACGGGCAGTTTGATAACTTCGCAAACTCGTTTCTCGTTGTTTGGAAAAAAGGAGTATAGGAAAGCATGGCAGAAGTATACTACGTAAAATATAACCGGACCAGACAGGAACGGTTTCAGATAAAAACAGAGATATTGGAGGAAAATGGGGTACGGTTTGTGGAGAAGACAGCGCTTCACCCGGAGGGGATTCCCCATATCCGATCCTTTCGGGAAAAATATGAGACGCTAAGCCGGCAGAATGAGAAGGTAAAGCCCGTAGAGCCGGAAATCTCGCAGGATGGCCGGAAGGTGCGTTTTCCGTATCTGAAGGGCAGAACACTGGCGGAGCTTTTGGGGGACAGCTTAAGCGGACAGAACGGGACATCGGCCCATCCTCTGGATGCGGTGCGTGACTCCATGGAGCTTCTCTATGATATCCGTCCGGAGGACACGGCGGATTTCCATCTCACTCCCGAATTCATGGAGGTATTCAATACCCTCGGCGAGCTGGAGGATTTGAAAGAGGGCGATCTGAAAGATCAGGCCTATGCCGCCTCCAATATTGACGCATTATTCGAAAACATTCTGGTGACAGAGGACGGAATCCGGGCCATCGATTATGAGTGGGTTTTCCTTTTTCCGATTCCGGCCGGATTTGTGCGTTATCGGACCCTGTACTATTTTTACCGCCAGTATCACAGCCTGATGGAGTATGCGTCCTTTGCGGAATTTTATAAGGAATACCTTCAGACAGAGGGAGCGGAGGAAAACGGAGAAAATCCAGGAGGGTTTTCAGAGCTTCTGCCGCTCTATGAGAAAATGGAACGCAGCTTCCAGGAATACGTTCACGGAGAAAATCAGAGAACATATCAGGAAGATTTTATGGTTCAGACCAAAACGGTGCGTGAGCTGGCCGGCGTAGACGGAGAGCTGGAACGGGCCAGAGAACGGATCGAGCAGTTAAAGGCACAGCTTTCCGAAAAGGACACAGCCCTTAAAAAGATTCAGGAGGTTCAGCGCCTGACCAATAACCATGTGGCGAACTTAGAGGTAATCATAGGGGATCTGCGCCGTGAAATCGGCGAGATGGGGAAAACACTTACCTATTTAAACCGCCATGAAGCGCTTGTATTTAAAGGAAAAAGGAAGCTTGGACAGGCTTTTAATAAAATGTATCCGAAGGGGACCAGGAAACGCAAGATCCTGGGCTACTGCAAACGCACGCTGATGCACCCGGCTAAATACAGCCGGATGTACACCACGCAGGAAGGCAAAAACCTGATAAAAGGCGATTTTGAAATCGGAGAAGAATATCTTCAGTATGGAAAACTGGTATTTCCGCGGGAGGAAAATCCCGCCGTTTCCATCGTAATTCCGGTGTACAATCAGATTCATTACACCTATCTGTGTCTGCAGTCGATTCTGGAGCATACAAAGGATGTAAGCTATGAGATTATCATTGCGGATGACGTCTCCACAGATGCGACCGAGCATCTGGGCGAATTCGCGGAAAATATCGTTATCTGCCGCAATAAGACCAATCAGGGCTTCCTTCGAAACTGCAATCAGGCGGCAAAAGCAGCCCGGGGCCGTTACATCATGTTTTTAAATAATGACACCCAGGTAACAGAGAAGTGGCTGAGCTCTCTGGTAACCCTGATTGAGTCGGATCCTTCCATCGGTATGGTGGGCTCTAAGCTGGTTTATCCGGACGGACGTCTGCAGGAGGCAGGCGGCATCATCTGGAGCGATGGCTCGGGATGGAATTATGGACGCCTCGACAATCCGGACAAGGCAGAATATAACTATGTGAAGGATGTCGATTACATTTCCGGCGCTGCCATTCTCCTTTCCACAGCCCTGTGGAAGCAGATTGGAGGCTTTGATGAGCGTTTCGCACCGGCTTACTGTGAGGATTCCGATTTGGCCTTTGAGGTCCGCAAAGCGGGATACCGGGTGGTATATCAGCCTCTTTCCAAGGTGATTCACTTTGAGGGAATTTCCAACGGTACGGATGTAAACGGCAGCGGCTTAAAACGCTATCAGGTAGAAAACAACGAAAAACTGAAGGAAAAATGGAAGGACGAGCTGAAAAAGCAGTGCGTTAATACCGGGAATCCCAACCCGTTCCGGGCCAGGGAGCGAAGCATGGGAAAACCCATTATTCTGGTGGTGGATCACTATGTGCCTACCTTTGATAAGGATGCAGGCTCTAAGACTACCTTCCAGTATTTAAAAATGTTCCTGAAAAAGGGATATGTGGTGAAGTTTGTGGGAGATAATTATCTCCACGAGGAGCCGTACACCACGATCCTTCAGCAGATGGGAATCGAGGTCTTATACGGTCAGGAATATCTGACCGGAATTTGGGACTGGCTGGATAAAAACGGGAAAGAAATCAGTATCGCTTATTTAAACCGGCCTCATATCGCGACGAAATACGTGGATTATATCGCAGAACATACAGATATCAAGATCATCTACTACGGTCATGATCTTCATTTCCTGCGGGAATTCCGGGAATATGAGCTGACCGGAGATGTGAAGAAAAAGAGGGATTCCGAGTATTGGAAATCCATTGAATTCACTCTGATGCACAAGGCAGCCGTGTCCTACTATCCGTCCAATGTGGAGGAAGAGGCCATTCATGCCGTGGATGAAACCATTCCGGTTAAAGCGATTACTGCCTATGTATATGAAGAATTTCTGCAGAATCGAAACCTTGATTTTGCAAAACGGGAGGGACTTCTGTTTGTGGGAGGCTTTGCCCACCCGCCGAATGCAGATGCGGTGCTGTGGTTTGCGAAGGAGGTATTCCCGAGAATCCGGGAAAAGCTGGATGTGAATTTCTATATTGTCGGTTCCCGGGTAACGGAGGAAATCAAAGCCCTAGAACAGCCGGGAAGCGGTATCCTTGTAAAAGGCTTTGTATCAGAGGAAGAGCTTTCAAGCCTGTATCAGAGCTGCCGAATCGTGGTAGTTCCGCTGCGCTATGGCGCCGGGGTGAAAGGCAAGGTAGTGGAGGCCATTTATAACGGCGCTCCTATTGTCACCACCTCGGTGGGAAGCGAAGGCATTCCGGGGGTTTTAGATGTCCTCCTGGTAGAGGACAAGGCAGAAGACTTTGCCGGCGCTGTGACAGCCCTCTACGGAGATGAAAAGCGCCTGGCGGCCTTAAGCGAAGCAACCCAGGAGTACATCCGCAGCCATTTCAGCATTGATGCTGCGTGGAATGTGATTAAAGAGGATTTTGAATCGGTTCAGCCCTCCGGTAGGTAATAACCTGGTAGAGGATCATGAAAACCCATCCGATGGCGGTTCCGATGGCAACTGCCTGTATCCCGAATCGTCCCAGCAGGAGATAGGTAATCACAACCCGGATGGGAATCTGGACAACCGTGGCAAAGAGTGTGATCATCAGTTTTCCGATACCCCGGTAATATCCCTGGAAGGTGTTGGTGATACCGGTTAAAAAGTATACGGAGGCCATGGGGATGATGTAGCTTAAACCGTGTCGGATCGCTTCTGTTTCCTGCGGCTTTAAGAAAATACCCAGCAGGAAATTCCTTCCTGTCAGCACGAAGACTGTGACAGAGATGGTGTAGATTTCTGCAATGATCAGCATTTGCTTAAGTCCCATCGGAATACGTTTGTACTGTTTTCCGCCCAGGTTCTGGGCGGAAAATGTGGTTAAAGAGGAGGCCAGACTGTCTCCCGGGGCTAAAACGTAGCTGTCAATGATGGAAACGGCATTAAAGGCAGCGACTGCATCCACGCCCAGGGAGTTGACGCCGGACTGAACCAGAAGACGTCCCACATAGAGCATGGTTTGCTGAACGGCAGAGACTGAGCTGAAATCAATGGTTTTTCTTAAGAATTCCGGATTTAAATGCAGCTCTCCCGGCAGCAGGCGGAGCAGGGGAACTCTGGCATAAATATAGGCCAGGAGCGCTGCAGCGGATACAGCCTGGGAAATAATGGTTGCGTAGGCCGCGCCCGGAACGCCCATTTTCAAAACGCCTACCAGAAAAATGTCAAGAAAAATATTGACAAAGGTAGTCAGAATCAGGACATAAAGCGGTGCCTTGGAGTCTCCGATGGCCCGCAGGGCGGCGGAGAGAACATTATAAAAGAAGGTAAAAAAAAGCCCGCCGGAAATAATCCGCAGATAGGTGGCGGCTGCCGGAGCAATCTCAGCCGGAGTCCGTGTGATGCGGATAAAGAAGCCGCTTCCAAGAAAGGATAGGACGGAAAGCACCACTGTGAGCAGAAGGCCTGCCACAATGGAGGTGGACAGCTCTTCCTTCAGAGACTGATAATCTCTGGCACCGAAATAATTTGCCATCAGGATGGATGTTCCCATGGACAGGCCGACAATCAGAAAAATAAGGATATTCATGATGGGCCCGGCGGCACCCACTGCTGCCAGCGCTTCTTTTCCATAGAACTGTCCTACAACAACGGAATCCACGGTGTGATAAAGCTGTTGGAACAGATTTCCGAAAACCAGCGGAACTGCATAGACCAGCAGATGTCCGGTAATATTTCCCTGTGTCATGTCTCTTGCCATAGTTATTCCTCCCCGATGCGGCGATTTGAGCTTCTAATGGTTTGAATCAAAATTTTAAATATTTTACTTGAAATTTGCAATATATGCCGCTATAATGATTTTCATAAATCACTAAACAATAAAAATGATTTATAAAAATCATTATAGACAGATCCGCAGGAAATGTCAAGAGGAAGAAAAGAAGGAAGGCGAGGAAAAATGCAGAGAAGAGAAATAGATCAGAATGAAAAAAAGCAGAGGACAGCCGGAACGGAATCTGCGATGCAGAGCCTCGATGGGCAGTCGGGGAGTCGGACTGAGCAGATAAAGAGCCGGATTGCGGAAACAAAGCTGACCGCTAAGGATCGCCTGGTTCTGGATTATATTTTGAAAAATCAGGAAAAAGCTTGTTTTATGACATCTGCAGAGCTGGCCGGAATTCTGGGAATCAGCGCTTCCTCAGTCGTACGCGTATCTGCAAAGCTCGGATTTGATAATTTTACCAATTTTAAGCGAATCCTCCAGGAGGAGCTGGCTGAAGAGCGCCGTAAGGACCGTAAGCAGATTCCTTACGAGCGGATTAAAAATTATACCGATCTGTCCGAGGAAGAGCTGATTGTAGCCATAAAAGGAAATGTACTCCGCAATATTGAGAAGGATCAGACCACGGCAGATTACGACAATTATCGAAAAGCAGCGGCTCTGATTGGAAAAGCGCCAAGAGTCTTCATCGCGGGCTTCAGGGCCTGCGCCGGATTTTCCCTCTCCTTTGGGGTAATGTTAGGCTGCGTGCGGCCCGGTGTTTATGTAGTGGAAGGAAGCCGGCCGTTGGTAGACACTCTGGTGGATCTGACGCCGGAGGACGCTGTGATCGTGATGTCCTATGAACGCTACTCCAGCGAAACCGTGTTTGCGGCCAAGATGGCCAGAGAGGCCGGCAGCCATATTGTGGCCTTGACAGACAAATATACCTCTCCGCTCTGTGTCGGAGCCGAAGCGGTAATATTAAGCGCCACAGACGGACTTTCCTTCTATAATTCCTACACCGCTATGGTAATGTCAATGGAGGTATTAACCGGACTGGTGAGTAAAATGAATAAGAAACAGAATGAAGAACGGCTGATGAAAATGGAAGAATATCTGCGGGAGACAGGACAGTACTGATGGGTGCTGTCCTGTTTTGGGTATAGATGAAAATAAAGACATACTACAGGAGTTTCAGACAGCGCACGAGAAAAAAATGGATTTGAAAAACGAAAAATGTGTTATGGAGGTAGATGAAAAGTTTCTTTGTTTTGAAAGTTATTTTCGTAGAATACCTAGTTCTATGAAATTTAGTCTATTATACTACGATTTATAGGCCATTTCAATAGAAGTTTCTGTCAAAAAAGTTTTAGAAATTTATTAAGATCAGAGCAATTGCCGGGAAATAAATTCCAGGTTTGCCCTGATTTTTTATTTTAAGGTACATTTTAACAAAATGGATTTCGCAGAACTAGGTATTCTACGAAATTTTTTTGCTTTTCTGCGCCGATATTGAGCCTGGCTTCCGGAAGATGGCCGCCATGCCGAAGGATTTAGGGAACATAGAGGGCAAAGGGACCAGAGGAAGGGCTCTGAAAGAAAAGAACGAAAAGGCCGAAAATCGGGCGAAAGGAGATTCTTATGTGGTATGTGCTGAAATGCCGAAGCGGGCAGGAAGAAACCATGATCCGTTCCTGCAGGCAGCATTTATCGTCGGATGCTCTGGACGAGGTCTTTTCCTTCCGCTGTGAACGGCTTTGGCGGACAAATGGAATATGGAAGCTGGTGGAGAAGGATATGTTCCCCGGTTACATTTTTCTGGAAAGCCGCAGGCCTGATTTGCTTTCAAAAGAACTGGAGCAGTACCGCCGGATCCTGACTGTACTGGAAGAGGACAGATATCTGATATCCGTATACGAGGACGAAGAAAAGAGACTTCGGGATTTATGCGGAACCCGTCATTTCCTCCGAATGTCCTATGGATACCGGGATCGGGAAAAAGGCCGGGACTGTATTACAGAGGGACCTTTAAAAGAAATGAGCAGCCAGATCCTGAAGATTGACTGGCACCGTCGTTTCGCACAGGTAGAAATCCCTGTGGCCAGGAGAAAAGCAGTCGTGTGGGCCGGAATCGGCCTGGATGAGAGCCGGATCGGGCGCCGGGAAGAAAAACAGGGGATTCTTGTTTCCTGAGGACCGGATCATGCATAAAGGCTGGAAAAGCAGGACAAAACAGCAATTCTGTTAAAAACTTTAAAACGATTCAAAACAGACTGTACAGCTATGGAGGCATGCAGGCTGATTGTTTCTATATATAGACTGGAATGTTTTAAATTTAGTATCTGGAGACAGATACTAAAAAAATAAGCATTTTTGAGACTTTGGCTTTGGAGAATGCGATTCTGCAAAGATGGCGGAGCATACCCTTTTCTGCTGACAATAGAAAGGAAAAGTGAGGATGCCATGTGGTACGTGATTCAGACCATTTCGGGAAAAGAAGAGGAATTAATATTCCAGATGCATACGATTTTGAAGCAGGAAACATACCGGAGTGCATTTGTCATAAATGCAGAGTGGCAGAAACGCCTGGGAGGAGAGTGGCAGATTCAGGTGAAACCGCTGTTTCCGGGATATGTATTTATTGAAACAGAGCAGCCGGAAGCCGTTTTTCTGGAGCTTAAGAATGTGCCCAGATTCTCCAGGCTTTTGGGAAATGGGAGGTTCGAGTTTACAGCAGTAGAAGAAGCAGAGAAGTCCTTTCTGGAAAAGCTCTGCCAAACCTCAGAAGAAACAGAGAAGAAGCAGAAAAAAACACCCTCGGAAAAAGAGATAAGACCCGGCTGGCTGGTTCCTTTAAGCACCATAGAAACAGGGGAGGATGGGCAGCCGGCTAAGATAGAAGGACCGTTACAATATTTCGAAGAGCAGATTATCCGGGTCAATCTTCATAAGAGGTATGCTGTGGCACGATTGACACTGTGCCATCGGGAGCAGACGGTGCTGTTTGGCATAAAGCTTAAGCGGGAACTGCCGGAATCGGCTGACAGGGAATAAAGATGCGCAGACGGAGAAACTTTGAAAAGGCTGTGCCGCCGCTGAAAAATGCAGCAGAAGTTCCGGTAAAACAGACTATAACAGGAGAAAGGGAATGTATCAGAAAAGGATAAAAAGAATACTTGATTTTACGATATCGTTATGCGGGCTGATTGTTTTGATGCCCGCTTTTTTCATGCTGATGATTTGGATTAAGCTGGATTCCAGAGGCCCGGTTTTCTTTAAACAGAAACGGGTGGGAATCCATAAAACTTATTTTGAAATTTTGAAATTCCGCACCATGCGGACCGATACGCCGAAGGATATGCCGACTCATATGCTGTCCGATCCGCAGCAGTACATAACAAAGGCGGGGGCTTTCCTCAGAAAAACATCATTGGACGAGCTGCCGCAGATTTTAAACATCCTGAAAGGCGATATGAGCATCGTCGGCCCGCGGCCGGCGCTGTGGAACCAGGATGATCTGATTGCAGAGCGGGATAAGTACGGGGCTAATGATGTAATGCCGGGGTTGACCGGCTGGGCCCAGGTTAACGGGCGGGATGAGCTGGAGATCCCGGTCAAGGCAAAACTGGATGGGGTGTATGCAAAGCATATAAGCTTCCGCATGGACTGCATCTGTTTTCTGAAAACCATTACCTCCGTGCTGAGACATGACGGGGTGGTGGAAGGCGGAACCGGGGAGATGAAGAAAAAACGGAAAAAGCCTGCGGCAAAATAGACTGGAAAAAGCTCAAAAGAACGGAAACATAAAAACGGGAGAAAAAGTGTGAAACGGATCTTAATAACAGGGGCCGGCAGCTATATCGGAACCTCGGTGGAGAAGTGGCTCAAGAAAGAAAAATTTTCCGGAATGTATCAGGCAGATACTGTGGATATGCGAGGTGAGGATTGGAAAAAAATGGATTTTTCCGGATATGATACAGTATTTCATGTGGCAGGAATTGCCCATGCGGATATAGGGAAGGTGACAGAAGAACAGAAGAAACTCTACTATCAGGTGAATTGCGATCTGGCGGTGGAGACGGCCAGAAAGGCAAAGGCGGAAGGAGTAAAGCAGTTTATCTACATGAGTTCCATCATTGTCTATGGAGAGGGAACCTCTATTCGCAAAAAGAGGGTGACTACCCGGAAAACAAAGCCCTGCCCCTCGAATTTCTATGGAGACAGCAAATGGAAGGCAGAGCAGAAGCTCAAGCCTCTGGCAGATGAAAAATTTCGGGTAGCAATCCTGAGACCTCCGATGATTTACGGAGAAGGATGTAAGGGAAATTACCGGACTCTGAGAAAAATTGCATTACTGCTCCCGGTATTCCCCAATTTTTCTAATGAGAGAAGCATGCTTTACATTGGCAATCTCTGCGAATTCGTTAGGAGATTGGCGGAAAGCGGAGAAGGCGGACTCTATTTTCCTCAGAATCGGGAATATGTGAACACAGCAAAAATGGTGCGTCTCATCGGCGCTTCCCATAAACGGAACGTCCGTTTAATAAGCGGAGTAGGCTGGTCTCTGTATTTGGGCGGGCAGATTCCCGGAAAAATCGGCGGAATAATAAATAAGGCATTCGGAAGCCTGGTTTATGAACCGGAAGAGACTTTTGATAATCAGTATCAAATCTATTCCTTAAAGGCTTCCATTAAAAAAACAGAAAGAGAAGCGTGATATGTATCAGAAACGCGGCAGAAATAAAAAGGATATACGCAGGAAAAAACATATTTTGGTCATTTCACAGTATTTTTACCCGGAGCAATTCCGAATCAATGATATATGCGCAGAGTGGGTAAAACGAGGCTATGACGTAACTGTAATTACAGGCATTCCCAACTATCCGGAGGGAAGGTTTTTTGACGGGTATGGTTTGAGAAAGCGGAGGAGAGAAACCTATAAAGGAATTCAAATCATTCGCCTTCCTCTGATCCCAAGAGGAAAGGGTTCTGCCATGCTGGCGCTTAACTATCTGTCCTTTGTCATTACCGGCGGCATGTGGAGTCTTATGACCAGAATTCGGGCTGATTACGTGTTTGTTTTTGAGGTTTCCCCTATGACCCAGGCTCTGCCGGGCGTCTGGTTTGCCAAGCGGCGAGGAATTCCCTGCTATCTGTATGTGCAGGATCTGTGGCCGGATAATGTGGAGATTATCACTGGGATTCACAGCAGGGCAGTATTGGGGCCGTTGGACAGGATGGTTCACTATATTTATAGAAGATGCAGCCGGATTTTTGTAACCTCGGAAAGCTTCAGAAAGCTGTTGATCGCGCGAAGGGTTCCGGAGAAGAAGGTGATTTACTGGCCGCAGTATGCAGAGGATTTCTATTGCCCGATTGAGAAAGAGAGGACAGAGGAAAAAAACGATTTCACAGTGATTTTTACCGGAAACATAGGATTTGCGCAGGGGCTGGAGATTCTGCCTAAAACGGCGGCTTTGCTTAAGGAGGCAAATGTCGGGTTTCTGATGGTCGGCGATGGAAGATACCGGGAAAAGCTGGAAGAAGAGATCCGGCAAAAAGGCGTCTCTGGGCAGTTTACATTTACCGGAAGAGTGGCGCCGGAGGAGGTGCCGGGATATCTTTCAAAAGCAGATGCGGCATTCATTTCCTTTATGGAAAGTCCGTTGTTTGAAAAAACCATTCCGGCGAAATTACAGTCCTATATGGCATGCGGGATGCCGATTCTGGCAGCGGCAGCAGGAGAGACAGAACGGATTGTAAAAGAGGCTGCATGTGGATTATGCAGCCCGTTGGGAGATGCCGGGCGGCTGGCCGAAAATGTTTTAAAAATGAAAAATGAAGATACAGAGAAGATGGGACGAAATGCAGCGCTGTATTCCAGGGAGCATTTTAATAAAAACATTCTTTTAAATCAAATGGATGGTTACTTTGGGAGGAAAAAACATGTTTAGAGATAAAAACTTATTAATCACAGGCGGGACCGGATCGTTTGGAAATGCTGTTTTAAATCGTTTTTTAAAGTCCGATATCAGAGAAATCAGGGTGTTTTCCCGCGACGAATTGAAGCAGGATAACATGCGCCATTTCTATCAGCAGAAATATCCGGAATACAGCGACAAAATTAAGTTTTATATAGGAGATGTAAGGGATATTCAGAGCATCAAGAATGCTATGCATGGTGTTGATTACATTTTTCATGCGGCAGCTTTGAAGCAGGTTCCTTCCTGTGAATTCTTCCCTATTGAGGCAGTGAGGACGAATGTTTTGGGAACAGAAAATGTACTCACAGCAGCCATTGAAGAGGGCGTTAAAAAGGTTATCTGTCTTTCCACCGATAAGGCGGCCTACCCCGTCAATGCCATGGGAACCAGCAAAGCCATGATGGAAAAAGTCATTGTTGCAAAGGCGAGAACCGTTTCTCCTGAAAAAACCACTATTTGCTGTACCCTTTACGGAAACGTTCTCTGTTCCAGAGGCTCGGTTATTCCGCTGTTTATCAGTCAGATTAAGGAAGGAAAACCCCTGACTGTCACAGAGTCGGCTATGACCCGCTTTATCATGAGCCTGGAGGAAGCAGTGGAGCTGGTGGTTTTTGCGTTTGAACATGCGGAATCCGGCGATATCATGGTACAGAAGGCGCCGGCCTGTACGATCGAAGTCCTGACACAGGCAGTAAAGGAATTATTCCGGGCAGAGAATGAGGTAAAGGTAATCGGAATCCGCCACGGAGAGAAAATGTACGAAACGCTTCTGACCAATGAAGAGTGCGCTCATGCCATTGACATGGGCCATTTTTACCGTGTCCCGGCGGATAAGAGAGATTTAAATTATGATAAATATTTTATTTCCGGAAACCAGGAAAGAAATCATCTGACAGAGTTCAATTCCAACAATACAGAACTTCTGGATGTGGAACAGGTCAAAAAGAAGCTGCTGGAATTAGAGTATATCCGGGAGGAGCTGGCTGAGTGGGAGGAAATGAGAAAATGAAAATTCTGGTGACTGGCGCTCAGGGCTTTATCGGGAAAAATCTGATTGAACAGCTGAAATACAAAAATATCGGAACCATTTTGGAATTCGATAAAGATACCGATCCGGCGCTTTTAGAGGAATACTGCCGGGACTGCGATTTTGTCTACCATCTGGCAGGGGTAAACCGGCCGGAGCGGGTAGAAGAGTTTTACGAGGGGAATTTTGGATTTACCTCGACGCTTTTAAGCTCACTTAAAAAGCATGGAAACCATTGCCCGATTATGCTGTCCTCTTCCATTCAGGCGGTATTGGATAATCCGTATGGAACCAGTAAAAGAGAGGGCGAAGAGCTCCTAAAACAGTACGGGAAAGAAAACGGAGTGAAGGTGCTGATTTACCGTTTTCCCAATGTATTCGGAAAATGGTGCCGTCCCAATTATAACAGCGCAGTAGCGACCTTTTGCCACAACACGGCTCATGGCCTTCCGATTCAGGTAAACGGACGGGATACGAAAATAAACCTTGTCTACATTGACGATGTGGCAGCAGAGTTAATCCGGGCTCTGGAGGGAAAAGAGACAGTGGGAGCGGATGGATACGGCATGGTAAATCCGGTTCATGAAGTGACATTAGGAGAGATTGTGGATTTACTGGAGAGCTTTAAGAGATCCCGCCTGAGTCTTCAGGTTCCGGATATGACGGAAGGTAGCTTCAGCAAGAAATTATACAGCACATATTTAAGCTATCTGCCCGAGGATGCGTTTAAATATCCGTTGACTATGCATGCAGACGAGAGAGGATCCTTTACGGAGATTCTGCGCACGGCTGATCGGGGCCAGTTTTCCGTGAATATTTCAAAGCCCGGCATTGAAAAGGGAAATCACTGGCATAACACAAAAAATGAGAAATTTGTGGTGGTCAGCGGGAAGGCGCTGATTCAGTTTCGGAAGCCGGATTCCGAGGAAATAATCAGCTATCATGTGTCCGGGGAAAAGATCGAAGTGGTAGATATTCCGGTAGGCTATACGCATAACATCATCAATGAGGGAGATACCGACCTGGTAACCTTTATGTGGTGCAACGAATGCTTTGATCCGGAAAAGCCGGATACCTATGCATTAAGGGTAAATGAGGAGCAACAGAAATAGCTGTCAGAAAGGAACGCATTACAGTGAGGCTTGCCGGCGTATGCTCAAGCAAATTGTGCTGGAAAACGAAAAGGGAAGGAAAAACGGATGAAAAAACTGAAACTGATGACAATTATCGGAACAAGACCGGAGATTATCCGGCTTTCGGAAGTAATAAAGAAATGCGATCGCTATTTTGAACAGCGTTTAGTTCATACGGGGCAAAATTGGGATTATACCCTGAATCAGATCTTTTTTGAGGATTTAGACCTTCGAAGTCCCGATGTATATCTGGATGCAGTAGGGGAAGATTTGGGGGAAACTATAGGAAATATCATTGCAAAAAGCTACAAAGAGATGGCGGAATGGAAGCCGGATGCGATTCTGATATTAGGAGATACGAATTCTGCCCTGTCAGCGATTGCAGCGAAACGCTTAAAGGTTCCGATTTTTCATATGGAGGCGGGAAACCGCTGCTTTGACGAAAATCTTCCGGAGGAAACGAACCGGAGAATTGTGGATCACATTTCCGATGTGAATCTTTGCTACAGCGAGCATGCGAGACGCTATCTGAATGCCGAGGGGCGTCCGAAGGAAAGAACCTATGTGACCGGTTCTCCCATGGCGGAGGTGCTGAGTGCGAATCTGGAAAAGATTCAGCGCAGCCGAGTACTGGAAGAACTGGGGCTGGAACCCGGAAAATATATTCTCCTTTCTGCCCACCGGGAAGAAAACATCGATAACGAAAAGAATTTCTTTGCTTTAATGAATGCGGTCAATGCCATGGCAGAGACCTACCGGATGCCGATCATTTACAGCACGCATCCCAGAAGCCGGAAGTTTATTGATGCGAGGGGCTTTCAGTTCCATCCGCTTGTCCGGAGCTTAAAGCCATTCGGATTTTCAGACTACAACCATCTGCAGATGAACGCATTCTGCGTTGTATCGGACAGCGGAACCCTCCCGGAAGAATCGGCCTACTTTAACGCGAAAGGAATGCCCTTCCCGGCAGTCTGCGTGAGGACCTCAACAGAACGGCCGGAGGCTTTGGATAAGGGAAACTTTATCTTAGGAAGCATCACAACGGAACAGGTGCTGCAGGCAGTTGATATGGCTGTGAAACTGCAGAAAAACGGAGACTTTGCGATTCCGGTCCCGGATTATGTGGATGAGAATGTAAGTACGAAGGTTGTGAAATTGATCCAGAGCTATACGGGGATTGTGGATAAGATGGTGTGGAGGAAATAAAATGAGACTCGGTTTAATTGCACCGATTCCGCCTCCTTATGGAGGAATTTCGAATTGGGTACAAATGATCAGTTCTTATATCGAGGAAGGTAATTTGGAAGGCGTTGAACTGACTTGTATCAATACAGCTCCTAAGAAAAGAAGTACGGAAGGAAGAACACTTTGGAACCGTGTGGTGGGAAGCGGAATTCGGATGGTAGGAATTCTATTTCAGGTAAAACAGGCGGTTAAAAGGGAAAAAGCAGAGGTTCTGCACATTACAACTAGCGGACAACTTGCGTTGTTTCGTGATATTGCGGTGCTTTTTTTGGCATTTAGAAATAGAATTCCGACGGTATACCATATCCGTTTTGGTCGAGTTACCCAAATTGCTCAAGAGAATTCTATCGAATGGAAATTGATGAAATATGCTTTGAAGTTGGCGTCTTGTATTATGGTACTGGATAGAAATACGGAGGCAACTCTACAGGAAGCTTTGGGACATGAGAAAATGATACGATGTATTCCTAATCCGATTGATACCAGAAGAGAGGGAAAGGGGCAATATTTTGAAAATAAGGTTGTTGTTTTTGTTGGATGGGTTGTAAAAGAAAAAGGGATAGAAGAACTTTTAGAAGCATGGCAAGCGATCAGTTCGGTCAATAAAGAATGGCTTTTAAAAATAATTGGCCCGATTCATCCTGAGTATTATAAAGAATTAAAAGAAAAATTTTCTATGGAGCATGTGATTTTCGAGGGTGAGAGAAAGCATTCAGAGGTAATAGAGCTGTTAAAGGTCAGTTCTATTTTTGTTTTACCGAGTTATACCGAGGGATTTCCTAACGCTGTTTTGGAGGCGATGCTGGCTCGAATGGCGATTATAGCGACGGAAGTAGGAGCGATTCCGGATATGCTGAAGGATGATTGCGGGATCTGCATTCCTAAGCAAAACGTTGTGAAACTACAGCATGCCATAGAACGGTTGCTTGCTTCTCCGGAAGAACGGCGTAAACTTGGAACAAATGCCTATAAAAAGGCAATAGAAATGTACTCTCTGGATATTGTAATGAGGAAATACAAAGTAGTCTGGGATGAATTATTAAGTAACATGTGAGGTGAAACTTATGACATTATATGAAAAAATTATAAATAGAGAAGAGAAAATTTCACTGATCGGCCTGGGATATGTAGGAATGCCGATTGCAGTGGCTTTTTCAAAGAAGGTGGATGTAATTGGTTTTGACAATAATGAAGAAAAAGTTGCTTTATATAAAAATGGGATTGATCCGACTCATGAAGTAGGAGATGAAGCGATCTCAAAGTGTGAGGTTTCCTTTACATCAAATGAAAGGGAGTTGAGAAATGCCAAATTCCATATTGTGGCAGTCCCTACTCCTGTTAATGATGATCATACCCCAGATTTAAGCCCCGTTGAAGGTGCAAGTCATGTGCTTGGGCGAAACTTAACAAAAGGGAGTATCGTGGTGTATGAATCAACTGTTTATCCGGGAGTTACAGAGGAGATTTGCGTTCCCATTTTGGAAAAAGAATCAGGACTGAAATGTGGCGTAGATTTTAAGATTGGGTATTCGCCGGAGCGAATTAATCCAGGGGATAAGATTCATCGTTTGGAGACTATTACGAAAATTGTATCCGGTATGGATGAGGATACGCTTGACATTGTGGCCAAGATCTATGAAATTGTTGTGAAGGCGGGTGTACATAGGGCAGAAAGTATAAAAGTGGCTGAAGCAGCAAAGGTAATCGAGAATTCACAGCGAGATATTAATATCGCATTTATGAATGAGCTTTCGATTATTTTTCACAAAATGAATATAGACACAAAAGCGGTGCTGGAAGCAGCCGGAACGAAATGGAATTTCCTGAAATTCCAGCCAGGGCTTGTGGGAGGGCACTGTATTGGTGTGGATCCCTATTATCTGACATATAAGGCGGAACAATTGGGCTACCATTCTCAGATTATTCTTTCAGGCCGAAGAATCAATGATGATATGGGGAAATATATAGTAGAAAGTTTAATTAAAAAATTAATTAGAGCAGACATTTCTGTAAAAGGAGCAAAAGTAGTTATCTTTGGATTTACATTTAAGGAGAATTGTCCTGATACAAGAAATACAAAGGTCATTGATATTATTAAAGAATTAAAAGAATATGGTATTAAGCCAGTTGTGGTGGATCCGGTTGCTGATGCGGAGGAAGCCAAGAAACTATATGGCATTTGTTTTTCAGATATAGAAGAAATCAAAGGAATGGATGCGGTTATTTTTGCAGTGTCTCATGATTCCTTTACAAGACTTTCAAAGGAAGAGATAGATTCGTATTTTTCTGATAACAAACAAAAGGTTTTATTGGATATTAAAGGAATATTTGAACGTGAGTCCTTTGAAACAGGGGGCTATGAATATTGGAGGCTGTAGGATGGGATATCGTGGATTAGAATTTGAAAAGGATGCACTTTTTTTAGTAACAGGCGGAGCTGGGTTTATTGGCTCTAATCTCTGCGAGGCGATTTTGAATATGGGGTATCGAGTTAGATGCTTAGATAATTTGTCCACGGGGAAACGTGAAAATACGGAGCTGTTTTTGGACAATCCTAATTATCAGTTTATAGAAGGGGACATAACGGATTTAGATACTTGTCTTAATGCCTGCGATCAGGTGAATTATGTTTTAAATCAGGCGGCCTGGGGCAGTGTTCCCAGAAGTATTGAAATGCCATTGTATTATGAGAAAGTAAACATTGGTGGTACTTTAAATATGATGGAGGCTGCGAGGCAAAAGAAGGTTAAAAAATTTGTATATGCATCCAGTTCTTCTGTATATGGGGATCATCCTGTGCTGCCTAAAATGGAGGGCCAGGAGGGGAATTTGCTATCCCCCTATGCATTAACAAAACGGGTGGATGAAGAATATGGGAAACTTTACACAAAGCTGTATGGATTAGACACTTATGGACTCAGGTATTTTAATGTATTCGGTAAGCGCCAGGATCCTAATGGGGCTTATGCAGCCGTTATTCCTAAATTTATAAAGCAGCTTTTGCATGATGAACAGCCTACAATAAATGGGGATGGCCGGCAAAGCCGTGATTTTACTTATATTGAGAATGTTATTGAAGCAAATCTGCGAGCCTGCAAGGCATCGCATGAAGCAGCAGGAGAAACATACAATATTGCATATGGCGGTAGAGAATATTTGATTGATATTTACTATGTTTTAACAAAGGAATTGGGGAAAAAAATAGAACCGGTTTTCACAAAAGAAAGACCAGGAGATATCAAACATTCTAACGCGGATATAAGTAAGGCCAAGGAACTATTGGGGTACAGTCCGGATTACAGTTTTTCGGAAGGAATTAAACTGGCAATCGATTGGTACAAAAACAATTTACAGTAAATTGCAGATTAGATAAAAAAGAGTAAAGATATAATGAAAAAAGTATTTTTAGTCAGTTATTATAGATTCCCAGAAGGTGATGCCGGCTCGGTGCGCCAGTATGCACTGGCAAAATTATTTCAGAAATGTGGTTATAGTCCCTTAATTATATCAATGGGGGCAGCTTATGAGGGAATCCGTATCTATAGAGGGGTTCAATATCTTTCTTTACGAAATAAAAACAAGCAGCTGATCGGGCGGGTATGCAATTATCTTTTTTTTAAAAAGAGGCTGAAAAAAATATTGAAGTATGCTCAGAAGGACAGCATCATTCTCTTTTCGGATATTCCAAACAATGCGGTGCGATTTCTGCTGAGAGAAAAAAAGAAAAAAGATTATAAACTGATATACGATTGTGTCGAGTGGTATTCAGAAGAGCAATTTAAATGGGGAAAATTAGATTTAAATTACCAAAAAAAAGATAGGCTGAATTCCAGAATTATTGGGAAAGAAGTAAATGTGATAGCAATTAGTGAGTATTTGACGCGCTACTTTAGGGAAAAAGGATGTAAAACTATTTTGATACCGGTCATTATGGATAAAGCAATGTACACCGGATATGAAAAAAAGCTTCACACTTCGATTCAGTGCATTTACGCTGGCTCTCCAGGAACGAAGGACTATTTAAATACCATTATTGAAGGATTCGCAAAGCTGAATAGAAAAGAATTATGTAACATAAAACTCAGAATCATAGGAGTCAGAGAAGAAGAAATGATCCGGATTTGTCATGTTAATCCGGAACAATTGGAAAAAGTAAAAGATTGTCTGGAAATATATGGTCGTTTGACCCGGGAAGAAGTTCTTGAACATTATAAGGAATCAGACTTTTCTATTCTTATGCGAGATGGAACATTGCGGTATGCAAAGGCTGGATTCCCAACTAAAGTTGTCGAGAGTCTGTTTTGCAAAACCCCTATTATATGTAACCTATCTTCCGATCTTGGGAGTTATTTGCTTGATAAAAAAAACTGCATGATTGTTGGGGAGTGTTCCGGTGATGCATTGGCTCATACTCTGAGAAAAGTGATACACCTGAAGAGGGAGAAACGTAAGGAAATGTCCGAATTATCAGGAAAAACTGCGGAAAATAAATTTGAATATCATAATTATGTACAAGTGTTTCAATCTTTTCTGCAGAATTTGATATAGCCTGGAAAGTATGGGCGTGGCTTATAGTTTAAGAAGTAATGAGGTAATACAGATGAATCTATGTGTTGCAATCGGCAACCTAAAATACAGCGGCGCAGAAAATGTTATGAATTCTCTTTTGAAAGAATTTAAAAAGAAAAATCATAATGTTTCCATCATGCTTATTAATCAAGAGGAAAATAGTGTCGTAGATAATATGAGGGTGTACGGATGTTATGTTAGAGAAACATCCAAGGTAAAGAGACGGATTCAGATGCTTTATAAAGTTTATAAAGTATTAAAGTTAAATCAATTTGACACGGTGATTTCTTTCGGGTTTGCTACAAGTACATTTGTATTACCTGCTGCTAAGATAGCGGGTATTAAAAGCATCCATTGCGAGAGAACCAATCCGCAATATGATTTAAGACGCAGAGTTGATAGGTGGATGCAAAAACTGCTTATTCCCCTTGCTACTGGTTATATTTTTCAGACACAAGAGATTCGAGATGAATTCTCAAAAAAAATCCAGGCTAGATCTGTGATTATTCATAATCCTGTCAGGCAGATAGTAAATGATTCTCTGGATTATGATAATAAGGAAAAGATAATTGTTACAGCTTCTCGTTTGGATAATAGGGTAAAAAATCATATTCTTCTAATTCAGGCATTTGCGTATGTTTCGAAGTTCTACCCAGAGTATAGGCTCTTTATTTTTGGAGATGGAAACGATAAAGCGTTATATGAACAGTTGATTCATGAGCGAAAACTGGAAAAGCAGGTAATACTTTGCGGAGAAAGTTATTCTGTAGTCGAGGCGATAAAGAATGCCGATATTTTCGTTTTTACATCTAATTATGAGGGGATGCCAAATGCTTTGATAGAGGCTTTGTCCGTGGGACTGCCCTGTATTACAACTGATTTTCATGGAGGGGCAGCAAGGGAATTAATCCAAAATGACGTGAATGGGGTTATCATACCGGTGAATGGACAAAAAGAGCTGGAAGAAGAACTAATACATCTGATTCCGGATATAGAACGAAAGAAAAGGTTGGGGATGGAGGCTAGAAAGATTTGTGAAAGTCACTCGCTGGAAAAAATTTCAGGAGAGTGGCTTCGTTTTATAGAAATGGTTTCAGAAACACGTGGTTAACAGGTCCCAATTAAGGAAGATACGATGAGTATAATAGTGATTGTTATGATTGTGGGAACTGGCTTTTGTCTTGCATGGGCCAGACCTTACTATTTTGTGATTTTATATTGCCTGCTAGGATGTTCCTACGACAGCTTTGCTATAACAAGTTTTTTGAATGAACATCTAAAGTATTATTCGTTTTTTATGCAGCTGATTTTGGCAATTGCATTTGTTAGAGCAATGATACACTTTTATTATAGAAAAAAAATTGCCGGAGAAAAAGGAATAATATTGTGGTTGACTCTCTTTAATGTGGGTATTATTTTTAGCACGATTCTTTTTAGCATTGTAGGAGCGGGAGGTTATAATGTTGCTCTGCAAAGTATCTATAATCTTGCTTCTTTTTCGGGAATAGCTACGATTATCTGGATCTCATATAATGATATACCGGGGTTGAAAATGGTATTTAAAAAATTAATGATAGTTCAGATTATTTTATCGCTCTTGATTATTTATTTACCGGTAATGGGAATTAACGGGCTGGAATTTATAAACGGTAAAAATTATTTGGATAGTGAGGAATATAATTACCGTGTGGTTACTCTTTTTAATGTAAAAGAGCTTTTAAGGAATAAGTATTATTTTAATAAGACGGCTCAGTTTCACAATGCCAATGCAGTAGGCTTTTACGGAGGAGTTTTTGCTTTTATTTACATATGCGATTTTTTGAAATTAAGGAAAAATCAAATATTGAGTTCTCTGTTAGGAATTGCAGTTGGGATTCTGATATGGATGCATAACGGTATAAGAGGAGTTATGATTGGGATTATTGCAGCACTAATGTATGGACTCATTTCAAAGAAAAAAATCGGAGAAAAAATAGTTTATATTTATATGCTCATATGTGTGTGTATGGGTGCTTTGGTTCTGCTTCCTACGGTGAGAAATATTATGGCTTATATGGTAGTTGGAAGAAATGCGAAAGCTGTACAGGAAAGAGTTGATTTACTGGTGGCTGCATTAGAATTTTTGAAATCCAATTTTTGGCTGGGAAATGGAGGTTTGCTGGGAAATCTGGTTGCGGAGGGAATTGATCCGCATCAGCTTCCGGCGAGGATTGCTGTGCTTTTTGGGGTTCCCATGGGTGTATTAACAATAATTATATTATATGTAGTTCCAATTGTATATTATATTAGGGCAAAGAGGGTGACTATATATTCGTTAGGTCTAATATTTATTATCTGGATGGTTTCGATAACGAATAATTATACATGTATAGTTTTGTTTTGGCTATGTTTTGCAGAAGCTTTTAATGAAATATTATGGGGGCAGAAAGAAGGTTAGAAATATTTGATAAACAAAAAGAATTCATTAGATTTGTATGGATTTTTATAACTGGGAGAGGGCGGAAATGGAGACAATAATATATGCTGGAAATTTTGGTTTGCCGCAAGATGCTACGGGATTAAGAGTATATAATGTGGCTTGTATATTGAGAAAGCTAGGCTATGAGGTTATTTTTGTTTCTAATCAGAATAATCAATTAAGGGCTATAGAGTATGATGGGTTTTCCTATTTTTTCGCGGATAATTTATTTGAAAAGGGAATAAGACGAAAAATAAAAAGTCTCAAAGAGTTTTTTACAAAGAGAAATTTTTTTCAAAGAATTCAAAGGATTTTTTTTGAAAATGAAGCAAGGGTTATTATTTTATATAATGAGCCGTATTTCTTAACCAAGAGATTGCTAAAGTGGCAAAAAAAAGAGAAATTTAAGTTGGTTTCGGATGTTACCGAATGGTATGAGAAAAGAGGTAAAAAATATAGAATAACAGAGCGCTTGATTCCGGAATTAATAGAAAAAAGAATTTGTAAATTAGATCCAAAAGTTGGAAATATTATTTGTATAAGCCCCTTTCTTTACGATTTTTATCTTGCTCGAAACTGCAATACGGTATGGATACCTCCAGTTTTTGAGATAAAAGAAAATCGTGCTTACAAAATTGAACGCGTTAACCGAGATAAAATAAAGTTTGTATATGCGGGGAGTCCGGGAAATAAAGATATTTTAGAGCCATTTATAAAAGCTATTATGCGCTATAATGAAAAGAAGAATAAATATATATTTGATATTGTGGGTGTGGAGGCGGAAACATTAGGTTTTTGCCAAGCAGAAAATAAAGGTGTTTTTTTTCATGGGCGTTTGTCTCATGAAGAGACACTGGAATACATAAAGAGTGCTGATTTTGGAGTTTTACTGCGCAAGGATGCGAAATATGCCCGAGCGGGATTTTCAACGAAATTTGCAGAATGCATGTCGAATGGGGTAGCAATGTTTTGTAATAAGATTAATGGTCCGGAAATGCTTATTGAAAGTTATGAAAATGGAATTTTGGTTGATGATTATGAGGAAGAGACTTTGTTCAGAGAATTGGAAAAGATTGCATGTTTACAAGCTGATAAAATTTCTAAGATTCGAGAATCTGCATTTGAATTTGCTGAAAAAACATTTAACAGAACGCGATATCTAACATCAATGAAAAATTTTATAGGAGATTGGAAAGAAGTATAAAAAATATGAGCATAAGATTATTTTTGGAAAAAGGATATCGAGTGGTTGGTGAGAAAGCGGGGTTCAAAGTGGGCTCTAAGCCAACAAAAGGGGCTCGTTTAGTAATAGACACGAAAGATTACCGTATATACGAATATTCCTATGGTTCGGAGCGTGTAATTGCGGCATATGAAAATATGATAGTTGTACAGAAAAGGAGACGGAAAAATCATATTGTATTGTATCCGTATTCGCAGAATAGATGGATTCGGTATAATATTTATTTAAACGATACGAAGTTTCCGGGTCTGCTTCCTGGCAGCGAAATTCTTTCGTGTCAGTTAATACCATACATGAGAGAGGTGGAATACCATAAATATCAGAGAGCTATACGTCTAGTAATTATTACTACAAAGTCACAGATTTATCATAATTTTCCCGCTCGCCATACAGAGATAGAAGGTTACAGTCAGGCGGGGGATATTGTGAGATTCGAGGAAAGTGTTGTGTGGGATCTTCCCGACAGAAAATATCCCTCAAAAGAAAAAGCGTGTGATGCTTTTGAAAGATATTATCCGGGTTTGCCGGATATCTGCTATGAATATCATCCGATGTATAATATGGATCCTAAATTTAAGGATACATATAAAAACGGTGGTTTTGCTAAAACAACTAAAATTGAAAGGCATGGACAATTGGTTCAAGTTCCGAGATTTTATATTTATTCACGTAATGATGTATCAGCAAATCCTTTCTATTTTATTGGTATGGGGGAAAAGGAATATAAACTGAGTTTGATGGCAACATATCGTAGTAATATATATTGTGGAGTTCGGACCGGCATTTTTGCCTCGTCAGATGGGGGGCGTAGTTGGTATTGTAAGTATGAATTTGCAGACGCTGGGGATTATGAATTTGCACAGGGGGATGTAAAAAGTTGGGGAAGAAATTTCGGTAATCCGGTAAAGGCAACGGATTTAGAGATTCAATGGGAAAACGTGGAAGTGAAGCAGAGAAAGTTATGTATCCCTAACTCTAATGAAAAAGAACCTCAAAATAAGTTTCAGTGGCTTACAGTAGGTAACGTTAAGCATGCGTCTCAAAAAGGGCAATTGATTCTGGAATTAAAAAATGTACATAGCCTTAAGACGGGTAATATTATTGCCTTATCTACCAATGAAAAAAGTCAGGTGGATGCATGGATTTTTAATAATGAAGTAACTCCAAATAGTAATATCCCATGCAGACATATTCATCATGTAAACCGCATAAAGGATGGATGGATTTTTGGAACTGGAGAAATATATCCCAACGGGTGGATTTTTTATTTACAAATGAAAGAAGCAGATACATTTTCTGTGAAACATGCTTGGGAAGAATTTGAAATTATTCGTTTGAATTCCACAAAAGAATCTGTTCAACGAACAATGGGTGGGATTTTAATGGACAATAAGGACGGTACGTTTTTATACGCATCGGATCATGACACTTTAGAGCGAGAAGAGGCTTTTTCTATACCTGGCCGGAATATTTCTGTTTCTCGAAATTCCACAGGTGTTTTTTCGGGGAAAATAGCGGATATTGACAATAGAAATAAATTTGAGGTGATATATGAGGCAACAGAGCCTTGTTTTTATTTTCAACAGTTAAGCCATATGATTATATTCTGTGGGCAGAGGGGGGAAGTGGGAATTAGTTTTGATAGTGGGAAAACCTGGAAAAGGGAACGAATTACTGGGCCAATTATCCTCTACTATGGAAATTGCGGACAGGTATATTATTTTGATTCTAGTATATTAATTAGAAAGTAAATGGTATATGGAAAGAAGGCGTGTTAAAAGTAATGTTAAATAAAATAAAAGCAAAAATCCTGGTAATTCCGTTGGAGGTTCGCTCAGCGGCGGTATATTTGTTGTCCACTTTACTTTCTAGAGGTTTGGCGATTATTACCACTCCTATTTTCACACGTATTATGTCAACTGATGAAGTTGGAAAAGTGAATTTATTTAGCTCATGGTATTCTATGCTCAGCGTTGTCGTAACATTATCTTTAACTTCAGGAGGATTTGCAATCGCATTAAAGGAATTTGAAAAAGAGAGGGATCAATATGTTTCATCTATCCTATCGCTTACATCAATGATTGCAATTGCGGTTTCTGTGGTATATAGCATTGCCCCTCAATTTTGGAATGATATTACAGGCTTGTCTACAGAACTTACAATCTTAATGTTGGTAGGATTTCTTGTAGCACCTGCAAGGGACTTTTGGCTCTCATGGCAAAGATACGAATATAAATATCGAATACCAGGTTTTATCACATGTGTGTCTGCAGTAGTAGCATCTGTTTTATCTGTAGTGGTTGTGCTTAATATGACCAAAATGGGCTCGAGTAAAATTGCAGAAGGAAGGCTTTTTGCAAATTATTCAGTCGTATTTGGCGTCGCAGCAATAATATGGATTTATATATTACTTAAAGGAAAAACTATTTATAATACGAGATATTGGAAATTTTCATTAAATCTAAGTTTGCCTTTAGTAGGATATTCAATCGCCTCTCAAATACTGAATACATCTGACAGATTAATGATCAGCAAAATGATAGGAAATAGTGCAGTAGGGATTTATAGTACTTTATATACAGTTAGTTCCCTATCTTTAATGGTATGGTATGCTCTCAATTCCTCATTTGCGCCATATCTATATCAGAATATAGGAAAGGAATGTCATAGAATTAAAGAAATTTCACTTAGCATACTTGGACTATATGGTGTGATGGCGGTATTGTTGGTATTTTGTGCCCCTGAAATTGTTTGGATTCTCGCAACGGAGGAATATTATGAGGCAATATACATTATGCCACCAATAGCTGCTGGTGTTTTTCTAATATCTATTGCAAATTTATATTCCAATATTCTGGTATATTTGAACAAAACAAAATATATTATGTTTTCTTCAATGGTTGCGGCAGTGCTGAATATCGCGTTGAATGCTTTGGTAATTCCTGTTTTGGGCTATATGGCGGCTGCATATACAACTATGGTATCATATATTGTAATGGCAATGTTGTTAGCATTAAATGCCAAAAAGCAGTTTAACATTTATAATGGCTCTCTAGAAAAAGTATATAGTAATCAGAAAATCGTGATAATGTCAGTTACCTTTATTTTAATTTCTATGTCAGGCCTTTTGGTTTACAGATATATAATATTAAGATATCTCTGCATTACGTTTATCTTTATTTTAGGAATATCGTTACTAAAAAAATATAGACATAATATAGATGCAAAATAAGAGCTTTTTTGAGCCTTGGAGAGTTATTCGGAACATATTGTTTGTCCTATAGATGTTAGCTTTTTCTTTAAATGAGTACATAAATAATTCATTGTAATTATATGCCAAATTATATATACTAAAAAAAGCTTCAAAAGACAACGCATAAAGTGAATGATAAACAGAGGAACTAAACATGAAAAAGCATTTAATTACAATATCTCTCGTAACCGCAGCCGTCTTACTTCAGTGCTTCCCGTCCTTTGCTGCCGGAACGTGGAAGTCGGAAGAGACTCCCGGAAGCGTAAAATGGCGGTATGATAATGGCGATGGCACCTGGGCGGCAGGTGAGTGGAAGTGGATAGACGGAAATCAAGACGGAATTGCCGAGTGTTATTACTTTGATCCATCAGGATGGATGCTGTCTGATACAATGACGCCGGATCATTACACGGTGAACAGTGATGGTGCTTGGACGGCAGACGGTGTAGTTCAGACCAGAATTTCAAATGGAGCGGTTTACACGGCGGCTCAGGAACAGAGCCAGGGTCAGTCCTTTGGTTCAGAGACAGGTGCCGATACGTATGCAGATGATGTAAAACATGTTTTTTCGCTTGTGAATCAAGAAAGGCTGAAGAACGGGAAAGCGCAGCTGCATTGGAATGATACCCTGGCAGAGCTTGCCGGAATACGTGCAGAAGAGCTGACAAAGAGCTTTTCCCATACCAGACCGGATGGACGGTCCTTTATTTCTGTTTTGGATGACCATCATGTTTTATATTATGCCTATGGTGAGAATGCTGCCATGAGTTCTGATTCTCCGGAAATGGTAGTTAAAAGGTGGGTGGAATCACCGACGCATCATGGTGCCATATTAAACGATTGGTACACAGAGAGCGGAATTGCATACAGAGTTTCGGATGGATTTTCTTACTGGAGCCAGCTTTTTATCAGTGAACCGTAAACAGCGGATTGGAGGAGCCGGGGGTTATATACCCAGCTCCCCAAACAATTTTTCCTGAAATTCCCGATCTGCTGCGGCTCTCTTTAAATCATTGAGACGATTTTGCTGAATCAGTATTCTAAATAAGGAGTTTACACGTTCCATACCCTCGGCCCGGCCAATTTTTTTGCCCTCAGCCTGGCCAATTCTTCTGCCCTCAACCTCACCGATTTTGCGCCCATATTCTTCGCCGATTTTAATAAAGCGTTCCGTTACTTCACACATGATGTCACTGCTCCTTTCGTCTGTTTTCAAAAAATTAACCCGTTCTGACAGGACTCCCTGGCTCATATCATCTGGCTTTGCACTTTTAAAATACTTCATTAGCTGAGAAATGGTGCTACCATCGTTTATGGCCGCATTTACAAAACGAATATGGATCCCATCTTCAAAAGGGATATTGGTTCCCTCAAAATATTTTTTAATCTCGTAAACAGTACGCCCTCTGCGCCAGATGTCGGTAGCAGTAATATAAAGGATATATTGCTCTGGCAGATCTGCATACGCAGCTCCCTTTTTGAGAAATTCGCTGTCCACCATCGCGCCGTAAAACCGGCTGCGCCTGGCATGATCGATATTGTCTTTGTTTTGTATTTCAATCTGATACAGTTTTTTTGATGAATCAGTTGCCAGCACATCCAATATAGCATCGTGCGATGTGATCTTTGAAATCACATACTGGGTTTTGACACTGGTAACAATCAAATCCGGAATTTCCAAAAGGATCCGAAGGACATACTGGCAGGCTGAGATGTCCTGCAGCGCCACAGATAAAAAAGTGTTGCTCAACAGTGTAAATTCTCTGGCTATTGCCAATTTTTCTTCTCTGGATAGAATCAGATCTGAGTCTTCTTTGCCAGACGAGGAAAATTTACCGCTTTTCATAAAGAATCTCCTCTCATTGTACTATATTGATACTTCAGATTGCAAGTGCTGTGGAATAAGTAGATGAAAACAAATATATAACGCCACAGATGCCGAAAGAACACATCGGCTTAAAAGTATGGCGGCAGAACACCGCCGGGATATGTTTGATGATAACAGATTTCGTTTTTAATTGCAACCGGAATGTGGAATAAGTTACCGTAAGGAATAAAAACATGCCGGAATCCCGCAAAAACAAAAGGGATCCTCCGTCTTCTTTCATTTTACTTAAAAAATCCGGTCACCTTTCTTATTTTTTTCTAATTTCCATCTTTTCTATAATGATTCGGTAGAAAAACGCCGCGAGCTATGATAAAATACATAAGTTAAACTGGGTTTGTTATGCCATGATGCCGTCAGTTCGGAAACCGGCAGATGGCAGTAAAGGAGCTCCAAATGGCAGATATGCAGTATGTGGTACAGATTTTAGAGGAAATCGTGAATATACCGAGCCCGTCAGGCTACACGGGGGATGTCATGGCCCGGATTGAAAAAGAGGTGCGGGAGTTTGGATTTGAACCCGCCTATAACCGAAAGGGCGGCATGCTGATCACGGTTCCGGGAAAGACGGGGCGGGTGTTGGGCCTGTCAGCCCATGTCGATACGCTGGGAGCCATGGTTCGGTCTGTCCGGCCGGATGGGACGCTTTCCATCGTATCGGTCGGAAGCTTTATGATGCAGTCCATAGAGGGCAGCTACTGTAAGATTTTAACGAGGGGCGGCGCGGTCTATACGGGAACGGTTGAGACCGTGGCGCCGTCGGTGCACACTTATGATGATGCAAGGACTCTGGAACGGAATGAGCGCAACATGCAGATCAGAATCGATGAGGCGGTGCGTACGAAGGAGGAGACAGAGGATCTGGGAATCGGTCCCGGAGATTTTGTGAGCTTTGATCCGAAGTTTGTTTATACAGAGAGCGGCTTTATCAAGTCGAGACATCTGGATGACAAGGCATCCGCGGCCGTGATTCTCGGCCTTCTCCGGTATCTGCATGATACGGGAAAACAGCCGGAGCAGACATTGAAAATCCTCTTCAGCAATTATGAGGAGGTCGGACACGGCTCCAGCGCCCTTCCGCCAGGGGTGGAAGAATTTCTGGCCATTGATATGGGCGCAGTGGGCGCGGATTTGAGCGGAGATGAATACAAGGTTTCTATCTGTGCCGGGGATTCCTCAGGTCCCTATGATTTTGATATGACAAACCGCCTGATTTCTCTGGCAAAGGAATATGGGATTGATTATGCAGTGGATATCTTTCCCCACTACGGTTCGGATGTATCGGCAGCTCTTCGCGGCGGCAATGATATCCGGGGCGCTTTAATCGGTCAGGGCGTTTCTGCCTCTCACGGTCAGGAACGGACCCACATAAAGGGCCTGGAGCAGACGTGGCTTTTGCTGGCGGCCTATACAGGCGTTCTGGAAAAGGACTTAAGCCGGAAATTTTACGAGGTGCTGAAGGAAAAATAAATAAGCAGAAGAACAAAAACAGGAGGCAGACATGCAGGCAATACTTTTGGCCGGGGGCCTCGGCACAAGGCTGAGAAGCGTAGTAAATGACCGCCCGAAACCCATGGCCCTCATTGGGAATAAACCCTTTATGGAATATGTAGTCCATGAACTGTCACGCTATGGCATTGACGAGATTATCTTTGCCGTGGGCTACAAGGGCAGCATGGTGGAGGAATATTTCGGCGATGGAAGCCGGTTTGGAGTGAAAGTATCCTATGCCTATGAGGAAGAGCTTCTGGGTACGGCAGGGGCCATCAAAAATGCAGGCCGGTTCGTAACCGATGACCATTTCTTCGTATTAAATGCAGACACCTTTTATCAGATGGATTATAGCCGTCTTCTAAAGGTGCGTGAGGAAAAGAAGCTTTCCATGGCGCTGGTGCTCCGGAAGGTGGAGGACATTTCACGGTATGGAGAGGCGGTGCTGACAGACGGCATGCTGACCGGATTCAATGAGAAATCCCCGGGGACCCGTCCGGGAACTATCAACGGCGGCGTTTATCTGATGAGCCGGGAGCTTTTAGATGCCATTCCTGCAGGCAGGGTGTCTCTGGAAAATGAGATGATTCCGTCCTGGATGAAGCAGGGACGCCGTCTGGGCGGTTTTGTCAATGACGGCTATTTCATTGATATCGGCATTCCGGAGGATTATTTTAAATTCCAGGCGGATGTGGAGAAAGGAGTCATTCAATGGTAATCAGAGGAAGAGCGCCGCTTCGTGTCAGCTTCGGCGGAGGCGGAACAGACGTGGAGCCGTTCTGTGTAGAGCAGGGAGGCGCGATCATCGGCAGCACCATCAATAAATATGCGTATTGTTCCATCATTCCCAGGGAGGATGACCAGATCATTGCCCATTCTTTGGATTTTGATATGACAGTGAAATACAACACGCGGGAAAACTATGTCTATGACGGAAAGCTGGATCTGGTAACGGCGGCCTTAAAGGCTATGGATATTAAACAGGGCTGTGACGTTTATTTACAGTGCGATGCCCCGGCGGGTTCCGGTCTGGGCACCTCCTCCACGGTTATGGTGGCGCTTTTAACTGCCATGGCGCGCTGGAAAGGCGTGGAATTTGACAATTACGCCATGGCGGATCTGGCGTATGGCGTAGAGCGTGTGGATTTGGATATTGCAGGCGGATATCAGGATCAGTATGCATCCACCTTCGGCGGTTTTAACTTCATTGAATTCCACGGAAGGAATAATGTAGTGGTAAATCCTCTGCGCATCCGCCGGGATATTATCAATGAGCTGCAGTATAATCTGCTGCTGTGCTATACCGGAAAGATTCATGTGTCTGCTAATATTATCAAGGATCAGGTGGATAATTATAAGAAGCAGGATCCGTTCCGGGCTATGTGTGAGGTCAAGGCGCTGGCCTATGCCATGAAGGACGAGCTTTTAAAGGGAAATCTTCATAACTTCGGCCGCCTGTTGGATTACGGGTGGGAGAGCAAGAAGCGGATGAGCAGCAAAATCACCAATCCGCAGATTGACATGCTCTATGAGGAGGCCAAAAAGGCAGGCGCTCTGGGAGGAAAGCTCTTAGGGGCCGGCGGCGGCGGATTCCTTTTGATATACTGCCCGTACAATGTAAAACATCGGGTGGCAGATCGCTTAGAGCAGGCCGGCGGACAGCTGATGGACTGGAATTTCGAGCTGCGCGGCGCCCAGAGCTGGATCTGCGATGAGGAACGATGGGATTACCGTGAGGTTCATGTGCAGATGCCGGATCAGGAGTATAAATTCACATTTTAGGTTTCTGCCGTGGGGAAAAGCGGGCGGCGGCGGAGAATGGTTCCAGAGACAGCGCCCGGATGGAGGCGCAAAAGAAGGGACGGAGAATGAAGAAAAGCACGCATTTACAGAATTACAGCCGGGAGGGGACAGCGCCTTTTCCGGATAAGAATGAAGAGAAAGCCCCGGCCAGAGTGATTTTTCTGGATCGGGACGGTACGATGAATGAAGAGGTAAATTACCTCCACCGGCCGGAGGATCTGCGCATGATACCGGGGACAGCGGAGGCGGTCCGGATGTTCAATGAAGCCGGATATCAGGTGATTGTCATTACCAATCAGGCCGGAGTGGCCCGCGGGTATTATACCGAGGCTGATGTGGAAGCGCTTCATGCCTATATGAATGAAGTTCTGGAGGAGAGCGGGGCCCATGTGGATGCCTTTTATTACTGCCCCCATCATCCGGAGCACGGAATCGGAGCTTACAAGACAGTCTGCCGCTGCCGGAAGCCGAATATCGGAATGTTCGAGGCAGCAGAGCGGGATCTGCCAGGCGGGATTGATAAATCACGGTCTTTTATGATTGGGGACAAGCTGATTGACACAGAGGCCGGACACCGCTTCGGAATCCGCAGTATCCTGGTTGGTACCGGCTATGGGGCGGAAATACGGAGAGCGCAGCTGGCAGCGGGAAAGGCGGATGCCGGGAAAAGCGGCCCGGAAGAGTCCGAAGCCTGCAGAGAATATGATGCCTATGCGGAAAATCTTCTGGAGGCAGCAAAAATAGTTTTAGCTTAGAGGAGGAAAAAGCTATGCGGGAGGGAATGAAAAAAGCAGTATGTTTCTGTATGATTCTGGCTGCTGCTGCGGCAGTCATACTTCCGGCCCGTGCGCTTTTCTGTGGAGACGGACTTCTGGCGGTCTATCCCCGGCTTTCTGAATCCAGACGGATGCTGGCCGAGAGTGCAGTGCTGTTTTTTCTGTTCGGCGCTGTCTGGCTTGGTGTAAAGGAAATCAAACGGTGCGTGCTGTATTCAACTGTGCTTTCGGCTGTCTTTTGCTGGCTGCACGTGGTTTTCCTTCCGATGGTGCTTTCCGCCGTCTATTTAGGATTTCTGCTGCTTCTGGGACGCTTTTTCAGAAGACGGATTTTAAAGATCCGAGGCGGCAGCCGGGACCTGGACGGGTGGCCGTCGGATTTTGTTCTGGGAAGCAGTATCCAGATCACGGCGGTGTGCCTTCTTTCCGTAGCCGGATGGGGGACGGTCCATGTGGTCCGCCTGCTCTGCGTCGGATGCGGGACTCTTTTATATGGTGCGGCCCTAAAAGAAAAAATATCAGAAAAGAAGCGCCGGGACAATCGGAACAGTAGCCGGGACAATCGGTGCAGCGTCAGCGCCTCGAATGCCCGGAAAAACGGCCCGGACAGAATGTCTGTATGTTTCCGGCTCAGCATGGTTTATATCCTGGTGATGCTTCTTATTCAGGCAGGCCGGATGAATATTACGCTGGATTTTGACACGCTGTGGTACGGCGTCCGCTCTGAATACATCCTGGCGGGAGAGGGAGGAATCTATGATAACCCGGGCCTGATCGGAATGGTATATGTGTATTCCAAGGGCTTTGAGGTCCTGACCCTGCCGCTGTGCGGCCTGGCCTCCTACAGCTATCTGATTTTTGTCAATCTGTGGCTGGCAGCCATGGGGATTTTTTTAAGCTTCCGGATTGCCCGGATACTGACCGGACCGGAACGCGGCAGGAAGGCCGCAGTGCTGGCTGCTGTCTGTACCTCCTCCCTGCCGGGGATCATGAATATGGCGGTATCGGCAAAGACCGATATGATAACCTGGGTTCTGCAGCTGATTATGCTGGAATATTTTTTTCGCTATGTGAAGGAAACGGAGCATGCGGAAAGAGGCGGCCGCCCGGTTCTCTTGCTGATTGAAACGGCCGGGGCGTATGTTCTCTCACTTACTATGAAGCCGACGTCGCTGGTATTTTCCACCGCTTTGTTTGGCATGATGGGAATTTATCTGCTGATATCCGGAAGGCTGTCTTTTCGGGCGCCGATCCGGCACTGGGCGGCGATTCTGTTTCCGGGTACAGCCCTGATCGGCATCTGGCTCAGAACCATGCTTATCACGGGAATGCCGGTGACCTCTGTTTTTACCTCGATTTTTGCCGGACTGGGATTTGAGATGAAATATCCCTTTGCCACCGGCTCCCTGCCGCAGAACTGGCAGGAGGAAAGCAATCTCCATGTGCTTTTCAGGCGGCTTTATCAAATGCTTCTGTCCCCCAAAGGAAAGGATATGACGCATGTGGCCATGGCCTGGGGAAGCTCGCTGCTGTTTTTCCTTCTTATCTGTCTGATCCTGTTTTGGATGCTTTGCGGGGGCAGAGGAGAGGAAACCGGGAGGACGGGAAAAAGGAAAAAACTGCGCCTGAAACCGTGCGCCGCGGCATTTCATGTTATTTTCTGGCCGTTTTTGGCCGTGAATCTGGTGAGCCTTGTGATGCTTTACCAGGTGGACGGAAATTATTTTATGATGCTTTACAGCCTTTTGCTTCTGGCCTTCTGTCAGGCCGCCGGACCGCTTAAGGATACTGGGATTCGCCGCTTCTTTACGATTTGTCTGTCGGGCTGCCTGATTTTTAATACAGCGGTAACTGCACAGAGCAACTGGGCATGGTCGGCCGGTTTTTCCGAAATTCGGCTGTTCCATAAGGGAAGGATGAATCACAGGGCAGCGGACCGGGAACGGTTTTTGGCAGATGGAAACGGGGAAATCTGGCAGATTTTATCGCAGGATTCAAAGAACCGGGTGATTGCCTTCGGAGACCATCCGTTCTGCTTACTGTTTCCCTGCAATGTGCAGTCTTACAGAGATATCACCTCTCCCTGGGGAAATGTGGAGCTGGTGAATACACCGGAGGCTTTTGAGGAATACATGGAATATGCCGGGACGGATTATGTTTATGCCGAGGCCGGATGGTTCGGCCCGGAAAGCTGGGACTGGAGCTATGAGCTGTTTCGGACTTTGCTTTCGAGGGGCGCCTTTACGGATCTGTTGATCGAGGAAGGAAATGTCCTGGCGAGGGTAGCAAAGGAAAAGGTTCCGGAGGCAGAGGCACAGTCCAACCTGGATCTGTTTGACGCCAACTACCGCATATTCGGACAGGAATAAGAAAGATACCGGGAAACTGGTTTTTATAGAAAAAGGAGTGACACCATGAGCAACAGCAGTAAGAATACAAATGATGCAGAATGCATAAAAAAAGTGCATGCCGGAACGGAATACCGGTATTTAACAGACTTGACGGCCCGGTATCCGATCTTAAAGCAGATAGAAGCGCAGATTGCGGATGCCTATGAGGTGCTAAAGGAAACCTACCAGTCCGGCGGCAAGCTTCTGGCTGCCGGAAACGGCGGAAGCTGCGCCGATGCGGAACATCTGGTGGGAGAGCTGATGAAGGGGTTTGTGAAGAAGCGTCCGGTTTCGGAAGACCTGGAGCAGGCCTTAAAGGAGGCGGATCCGGTTATGGGAGCCGCTTTGGCCGGGTGCCTGCAGCGGGGACTTTCGGCGATTGCCTTAGACGGCCATCCGGGCCTGACCACGGCATTTCTAAACGATGTAAACGGTGAGATGGGCTATGCCCAGCAGGTGCTGGGGTATGGAAAAAGGGGCGATGTGTTCCTGGGAATTTCTACATCCGGCAACTCAAAAAACGTGATGTATGCGGCTGTGACCGCCAGGGCCCTGGGCCTTCGCACCATCGGTCTTTTGGGCCGTGATGGGGGCAAGCTTAGGGGCCTTTGTGACGCAGCGATTGTGGTGCCGGAGCAGGAAACCTACAAGATTCAGGAACTGCACCTTCCGGTGTATCACACGCTGTGCCTGATGCTGGAGGAAGCATTCTTCTAGGGAAATAATTGATGTATGGAGGCTGCCAATGGATATGTTATGGAATAAAGAAAGAAGAGCCGCGGGAGAGAAAGGCGGCGCCCGGGACAGCCGGCAGAATCGCTGCCGGGCCGGATGGCGGATAAGCTGCCGGAGCTTTTATCTCTTTTTTGCCTATACCATATTGATCTGGTGCTGTGAGCTGACGGATTTGTTCTGCTGGATTTTGAAGCTTCCCCAGCAGACCCTGCTTTCGAGAGCAGCCGCCCTGCTTCTGGCAGGGGGGATTTTATGGAAGGCGGTCGGCCCTGTTTCTGCGGAGAAAACGGAAAGGCCGGACTGGTGCTTTGTGCTCGGAAGTGTGATTTTGGGCGGCTTTTTTGCCGTCAAGTCGATCCGACCCGATATGAGCTATGATACGCAGAATTATCATCTGCTGTCCCAGCTTCCGGGATTCGTGGATAACCTGCATTTTCATGTGATGCCGGGGCGGTTCCAGATGTTCGGCTTCCGCCTGGGAGATCGGATGTTTTATCCATTCCGGGCGCTTTTGGGACTCCGGATGGGAACGCTTTTAAACGCAGTTTCGATCCTTCTCATTTACCGCCAGATTACCGTATTTCTGGCCTGGTTTAAAAAGGGCCTGCCGCCCCTTCACCCGTGGCTGGAGGCCTTTGCGGGAAAGCCCTCTGTGCTGGCATTCCTGATTACATGCCGGCTGGAGCTTCTGCAGGAGAGCGGGACCTATATGGTGGAGCTTGTGGCCCTTCCGTTTTTCCTGGAAATGGTATTCCTTTTGGTTCGGGAAAATGAGGAACAGAGACTTCGCCGGGAAGCTGTGGTGTTCTGCCTCCTGGGCGGCTTGATGTTTGCCCTGAAAATGACCAATATTGTCTATCTGGCGCCCATGGTGCTGCTTTATATCTGGAAAATCCGGAAATCCATCACCCCTTCTCTGTTTGCCGGCTGCCTGGCAGCAGGGGCCGTGCCGGTGCTGGTGTACCTGATTTACAATGAGCTTTCCACAGGGAATCCGATCTTTCCCTATTATGACCTGATATTTCAATCTCCCTATTATCCGGATAACAATTTTAAGGATATCCGGTGGGGCCCTCAGAGCAGAAGAGAGATTTTCCTGTGGCCCTATTATATGATACGCTATCCGGAGTATCATTTCAGTGAGATCTACAGTGACTACAATCTGGATTTGGCAGTGATATACCTGGCCGTTATAGGGCTGGCCGCCGCAGCTTTCATTTCTAAATGCCGGAAACAGAAGAAGGATTACCGGAAGGATACTGTGCTGCTGGTGCTTTTCGCGACATCTCTTGTGCTTTGGATCGTAACAACCGGTCATACCCGGTATTATGTGGCCGGAGTGCTGTTGGGAGGCATAGCGGCAGCCTGCGGTTATCTGCGGCTTCTTCAGACCGGCCGGAAGATTGCTGCGGCAGCGGGAATCGTGCTTGCTGTCATTTTTGCGCTTCGCGTGCCGTCCGGACTTCGTGCGGTATGGGTGGGCCAAGAGTGGGCCCTGCGTGATGCGTTTCTTCCGAACTATCAGGAGAATCTTCCCTATGTCTTTCGGGACAGGGAGCTGTTTCCGGAACGCCTGAAGCAGAAGGTAGATGTGTTTTTCCTGACCTGGGGTGATTATGGCAGCTACGCCAGACTGATAGGGGAGGACGTCCCGGTTTATAACCGGTTTTCCATCGTGACCGAGCTTGCCGATCTTCCGGATAATACCTATCTGGATGAAATAGAGTCCTTTATGCGGGAGGGAAAAGGTGTTTACGACCTGATTCCTCAGGGCTATGAGACTCTGAAAACCTATCTGGAGACGCTGAACGGGCTGGGCTATTATGTTTCTGATTTAGATTATCTGGATACCATCCTGACAGGAGCTCAGGCGTACACGGCAGCGGGGCTTCAGATGGCGGACGGACGGGAGAATGCCTGCTATCTGGCTCCCGTCGACCCGGCGGAGGCGCCGGAGGAGCGCCTGACCTTCCAAAAGGAGAGCGACAGCTATTATTTGGATGCCATTGCAGGTGATCCGGAATACTGGCTTTTAGCTTTCCCCTTTGATATCGCGGTGATAGCAGAGGACGGGGAAAATCAGAAGGAGGCCGGCGTTCTGGCTGTAGGCGGTGCGGAGTATCAGAGAACCGGAACGGTTCTGGATCTTACAGGACTTGACGGGGAGATTACCCTGCATTTTCAGAGCCGCCAGGAGGGAAAAAGGGGAATTGTGGTAAACCCGCAGCTGTGTGAACCGTAAGAGCCGCGGTTACTGTTCACGGGGTAGCTGTCCCGCGAGGTGTTCAGGTGCGGCTTCGCACCTGAACGCAAAAACAGGAGACAGAACAGGAAAAACCGATTACAATAGAAGAAAAGATGAATCAGTAAGGATGAATCAAAAGGAGGATCCTATGGACAAGATTGCGGTATTGATTCCATGCTATAATGAGAGTCAGACCATAGCCAAGGTAGTAAAGGATTACAAGGAGGCACTGCCGGAGGCTGCGATTTATGTATATGATAATAATTCAACGGATCACACCGATGAGGCTGCCAGAGCAGCCGGAGCTGAGGTTCGCTATGAATACCGGCAGGGAAAGGGAAATGTAATCCGCAGCATGTTCCGCGATATCGATGCGGAATGTTATTTAATGATCGATGGGGATGACACCTACCCGGCAGAAAATGCCAGGACCATGGCAGAAGCCATTTTGTCGGGGCGCGCCGATATGGTGATCGGCGATCGGCTGTCCTCCACCTATTTTACGGAAAATAAGCGTCCCTTCCATAATACGGGAAACCGTCTGGTAAGAGGACTTATCAATACGATTTTTGACAGTGAAATCAAGGACATTATGACAGGCTACCGTGCCTTTAATTATGAATTTGTCAAAAGCTTTCCCATCCTGTCCCAGGGCTTTGAGATTGAGACAGAGATGAGCATTCATGCGCTGGATAAAAACTTCAAGCTTCTGGAGGTGCCGGTTACTTATCGGGATCGGCCGGAGGGAAGCGTTTCCAAGCTCAATACGTACCGGGACGGCTTCCGGGTATTGAAAACCATCGCAAGACTTTTCCGGGATTATAAGCCTTTTGCCTTCTTCGGCTGGCTGGGCCTTTTCTGCTTCCTGGCGGCAACGGTATTTTTTGCCCCGGTGCTGGGAGGTTATCTTTCCACCGGGCTGGTGCCGAAATTCCCGACGCTGATCGTCTGCTCCGGCCTCTATGTGGTGGCCTTCCTTTTGTGGGTCAGCGGAGTGATTTTGGAGGTGATTGCCAAGAAGCACCGCCAGTTATTTGAGCTTTACTTAAACCTGTTAAGCAGCAATAAAAGGAGAATGGAATGAAACGAAAGGCGGCGTATCTTACACCGGTTCTTTTAGGAATCCTGTTTTATTTTTACTATATCCGGACAGCCTCGGATAATGTGGCTTATTCGGACTACATCCGTCTGATCAATTCCTACCTGCCGGATGTGGGAAATCCGGACAAGTTCTTTGTGCCGGACATCCTGACCCGGGTGCCCATCACCTACCTGGGCCGTATCATCAATGTAAAATGGTTCGGGTATAATACGTTTTTCGACATGGGCCTCGGCGTGCTGAGCCTTGGAGTGGGGGCGGCGGCTCTGGCCTTTTACGGGATTCAGGAAAAAAGCATTTCCTATGGCTGGTTTCTCCTGAGTATTTTCGTCTATTTCAGCTTAAATAAATGGGAAATGGCCACCAACGGAACGGGATGGGTCTGCTTTTTATCCATTTCCGGCTTTCTGTGTCATTATGCGGTTCTGGATCGGGCAGTCCGGACCGGCGGGAAGAATCGGCTCGACCGGGCGCTTCTGATCCTTCTGCCTCCGGTTTTCACTCTCCTGGTGGCCGGACCTTACTGCGGAAGCTACAGCGTGATCCTGATTCTGGCCTATGTGGTCCTTCTGGCAGCCGGCCATATGACAGAAAAGAAATGGAACAAGACCTACTTAGCCGGCCTTTTGTCCGTCCTTTTTTCACTCCTTCTCTATCTGTGGAGCAATTCTCAGGCCGTGTATGTGCATCGGGGAGCCGTGGGGGGCAGCATTGTGGGAACCTTTCTGTCAGATCCCATGTTTTTCGTTATCTTTTTATTAAAGGCCTTTGCCTCGGCAGTGCTGGGAGTAGCCCAGTTAGAGGCATTGTCGCAGAAGGGCGGATTTTTGGGAAGCGATGCCTTCGTTTACCTTTTGGGGGCAGCGGTGATTGCCATGTATCTTTATGCCCTTTATCTGAATGTGCGGCATGAGCTGTATAAAAAGAGTATGTTTCCGCTTCTTCTGATTTTAAACGGGGGCCTGAACCATCTGCTGATACTGGCAGCCAGATGGATTTTCCTGAATGATGAGTACGGCATGTCCTCGCGGTACGAGATACAGTATCAGCTGGGCATGATTGGAATCCTTTTGACCTTCGGACTGGTCTGGGGACTGAAAAAGGAGCAGGAAAAAGCACCTTTAAAAGAAAAGAGATATCCGGCTGTTCTTTCGCTGGCAGTATCTGCCGCATGCACCTGCATCATTCTGGCGGGGAACGCCTGGACCACGGGGCAGGAGTTAAAAACAGCGCCGTACCGGAAAGCCTATCTGCAGATTTCCAGAGAGCTGGGATTAAACTACCGGACGGCTTCGGATGAGGATTTGGAAATGTATCTGCACAGCAGCGCGGATGATATCCGCAGCGCCATGCGGATTTTAGAGGAAAATCATTGGAATATATTCAGAAAATGACGGAGGAGGAAGTCCTATGAAGGTCGTTATATTAGCAGGCGGGTTTGGCACGAGAATCAGCGAGGAGAGTCATTTAAAGCCAAAGCCCATGGTGGAGATCGGGGAACAGCCGATTCTCTGGCATATTATGAAATATTATTCCCAGTTCGGATATCATGACTTTATTATCTGCCTGGGCTATAAGCAGTATGTGGTAAAGGAGTATTTTGCGGACTATTTCCTGCATACCTCGGATGTGACCTTTGATCTGGCCAATAATCGGATGGAGGTTCACAACAATTATTCGGAGCCCTGGCGTGTGACTCTGGTGGATACCGGACTTCATACCATGACCGGAGGCCGTATTAAGCGGGTTCGCGATTACATCGGGAACGAGCCCTTCCTGTTAACCTATGGGGACGGCGTGTCCACCGTGGATCTGGAGGCTCTGGTGAAATTCCATCAGAGCCACGGGAGGATCGCGACGATCACCGGAGTCAATGTGGGCCAGCGCTTTGGCGTGCTGGAGGTGGATTCTTCGGGAGCCATCCGTGAATTCCGGGAAAAGAATGACGATGACGGAAAGATCGTAAACGGCGGCTTTATGGTGATGAATCCGCAGGTATTCGATTACATTGAGGGAGATGACACGGTATTTGAAAAGGCGCCTTTGGAGAATCTGGCACGGGACGGAGAGCTGATGGTTTACCGCCATGACGGCTTTTGGAAATGCATGGATACCCAGCGGGATCGAATGCAGCTGGAGGATATGTGGCAGAAGGGGAATGCGCCCTGGAAGATTTGGGAAAATTAGAAAGGAAATGAGGAAACATGGAACTGCTCGATTTTTATAGAGGAAAGAGGGTCCTGATCACAGGGCATACCGGATTTAAGGGCTCCTGGCTGACCCGGATCCTGATCCTGGCCGGAGCCGAAGTGACGGGCTACAGTCTGGAAGCCCCCACCGATCCCAGCCTGTTTGAGATGTTAAAGCTCCGGGAATCCATGGATCACGTATGCGGTGATATCCGGAATCTGCCTCATCTAAAAGAGGTATTTGACCGGGTCAAACCGGAGATTGTATTTCATCTGGCGGCTCAGCCCATTGTGCGGGATTCCTACCGGGAGCCGGTCTACACCTACGAAACCAATGTAATGGGCACGGTAAATGTCTTGGAATGCATCCGCCTCTGCCCGTCGGTCCGCTCCTTTGTCAATGTGACCACGGACAAGGTTTATGAAAATAAAGAGTGGGAATACGGATACCGGGAAAATGACCGGCTGGACGGCTATGATCCCTATTCCAACAGCAAATCCTGTTCCGAGCTGGTGACCCACAGCTACAAGCAGTCCTTTTTTGGAGAACGGGACTGCGCCATTTCAACCTGCCGGGCCGGAAATGTCATCGGCGGCGGAGATTTTGCAAATGACCGCATCATTCCGGACTGTGTGCGTGCAGCGGCAGCCGGTACAGAGATTATCGTCCGAAATCCCCATTCCATCCGTCCGTTCCAGCATGTGTTGGAGCCTTTGTATCTCTATCTGACTGTGGCCAAAAGACAGCTGGAGGATCAGAATCTGGCAGGAAATTATAACGTGGGGCCGGATGACGCGGATTGTGTGAATACAGGCCGCCTTACGGATCTGTTCTGCGAAAAATGGGGAGAGGGGCTTACCTGGGTGAACCGCTATGACGGAGGCCCCCATGAGGCAGGCTTTTTAAAGCTTGACTGTTCCCGTGTAAAGCGTGTCTTCGGCTGGCAGCCCTTCTACCATGTGGAGGAGGCCATTGAAAAGACGGTCGAATGGTCCAAAGCCTGGATAGCAGGAAATGACATGCGCGAGGTGACAGATGCGCAGATTCAGGCATTTTTTGAGGGGAGGAAATAAATCATGTCCGAAGAAATAAAGAAGACAAAAGAGGAGGCACGCCGGCAGATTTTAGATCTGGTGGCCGACTATTGCAGGGAATATCACAACCAGAAGGCGCCTTTTACAGAGGGCCAGCGCATTCCGTATGCATCCCGCGTCTATGACAGCCGGGAGATGGTAAATTTGGTAGACAGCGCCCTGGAATTCTGGCTGACCTCCGGACGCTATACCGATCGGTTCGAAAAAGAGCTTTCTGAGTATCTGGGAGTCCGTTTCTGTTCTCTGGTAAACTCCGGTTCCTCGGCCAACTTAGCGGCCTTTATGGCCCTGACCTCGCCGCTGCTCGGTGAGCGCCGGGTAAAACGGGGCGATGAGGTGATTACCGTGGCGGCAGGCTTTCCGACCACTGTGACTCCTATGATCCAGTATGGGGCGGTTCCGGTTTTTGTGGATGTGACCATCCCGCAGTATAATATTGACGTAACGAAGCTGGAGGAGGCCCGCTCGGAAAAGACCAAGGCTGTCATGATTGCCCACACTCTGGGAAATCCTTTTGATTTGAAGGAAGTGAAGGCCTTTTGCGACCGCTATCATCTGTGGCTTGTAGAGGACAACTGCGACGCCCTGGGAAGCCGTTATACCCTGGACGGGGAGACGAAGTTTACCGGAACCATCGGTGATATCGGAACCTCCAGTTTCTATCCGCCCCATCATATGACCATGGGAGAGGGCGGCGCGGTTTACACGGACAATCCGCTGCTTCATAAGATCATCCGTTCCTTCCGTGACTGGGGACGTGACTGTGTCTGCCCGTCAGGCTGCGACAACCTCTGCGGCCACCGTTTTGACCGCCAGTACGGCGAGCTGCCGCTGGGCTATGACCACAAATATGTGTATTCCCATTTCGGCTACAATTTAAAGGCAACGGATCTGCAGGCATCCATCGGCTGTGCCCAGCTGGAGAAATTTCCCTCCTTTGTGGAGCGCAGAAAAGAGAATTTCGCCCGCTTAAAGAAGGGACTGGAAGGAACCGAGGCCTTCTATATTCTCCCGGAGCCCTGCAGGGATTCCGATCCCAGCTGGTTTGGATTTTTAATCACCTGCCGGGAGGGCGTGGATCGGAACAAGGTAGTGCAGTATGTGGAGGAAAAGGGTGTTCAGACGAGAATGCTCTTTGCCGGAAATCTGACAAAGCACCCCTGCTTTGATGAAATGAGAAAGAGCGGCGAAGGCTACCGTGTGGCCGGAAGCCTGGAAAATACGGATCGGATCATGCGTGATACCTTCTGGGTCGGCGTTTACCCGGGCATGACCGATGAAATGATTGACTATATGGCAAAGGTTTTGAAAGAGGCGTGTGAATTGTGATAGAAGAAAAACAATATGATCTCACCAGAGTGCATGAAGCCAATTTAAAGCTTTTAAAAGAGATTGACCGAATCTGCCGGAAATATAAAATCCGGTATATGATGGATTCGGGGACACTCCTGGGAGCCGTGCGCCATCAGGGCTTTATTCCCTGGGATGACGACGTGGATGTGATTTTCACAAGGCCCCAGTATGAAATGTTTATGAAGGTGGCAGCCCGGGAGCTTCCGAAGGGGATGTCTCTTCTGCGCCCCGAGGATATCCGGAGCGGGAAGGTGTTTTATGATTTTACCTCCCGCATCATCTATGAAAACAGCCGTGTCCATGAGGACAATGAGCAGATGCGTTTTTATGAAGGAAAGTTAAACCACCTGTGGGTGGATCTGTTCGTGCTTGACCGGCTGCCGGACGGAAAACTGGCGGCCGTGTGGTCCAGGCTTCTTCAGAAGGTGATTTACGGCATGGCCATGGCCCATCGGGACGGGCTGGATTTCTCAAAATACAGCTTTCTGGATAAGCTTCGGGTGGGAGTTTTGGCGGCGGCAGGCCGTTTCGTTCCCATGCGGTTCCTTTTTAAGCTGCAGCATCTGGCGGCAGCCAAGGATCGGAAGAAGAAGACAAAGCGGTGGTACTGCAGCAATTACCAGCCGGACTATCTCTATGTGACGCATGAGGGAAGCTGGTGCGAAACTACGGTAGATCTGCCCTTTGAGGATACGTATCTGATGGCTCCGGCCGGCTATGACGCCGTGCTGCGCCAGATTTACGGGGACTACCGGAAGCTTCCGCCCAAGGAAAAGCGGGTGCCGGCCCATTCCACTATTGAAATTGAGGTTTTTGACCAGGAGACAGCCCACCGATGAAAAAGATTTCGATTGTAATATCCGTCTATAATGAGGAAGCAGCCCTGGAGGAATTCTACCGGGAGTCAAAACCGGTGTTTGATGCTCTTTCCTGGGATTATGAGCTGATTTTTGTCAATGACGGAAGCGCGGATCAATCCGCGCAGATTCTGAACCGGCTTGCGAAGCAGGATCCGAAGGTAAAGGTAATCCACTTTTCCCGGAATTTCGGCCATGAAGCAGCCATGACTGCGGGGCTTGACTACAGTGACGGCGACGGCGTAGTCTGCATGGATGCGGATCTGCAGCACCCGCCGGAATGTGTGGCCCGGATTATCGAAAAATTTGAGGAAGGCTATGAGGTTATCAGCATGGTGCGGACGAAAAACCGTTCAGCAGGACTGATAAAGAACATCACATCCGCAGCTTTCTATAAGCTGATTAACACGATTTCCGATGTCAAGCTGGAGGCCAATGCATCTGATTTTTTCGCCCTGCAGGCCAATGCGGCTGCTGTGTTAAAGCACAGCTACCGGGAAAAGGTCCGTTTCCTGCGGGGATATGTCCAGAATATCGGCTTTCGCCGCACCGTCATTGAATATGAGGCCAGGCCCCGGGTGGCGGGAGAGAGCAAATACAGTCTCCGGAAGCTGCTTCGATTTTCTGTCAATACGATTCTGTGCTTTTCGGATCTGCCGTTAAAGCTTGGAATCTACTCCGGAATGGTAGTGGGGTTTCTGGGACTTCTGGTGATGGTCCAGACAATCTACGAGTGGGCGGTACACGGGACACCGAATGGCTATGCCACCATTGTGGTTCTTTTGTGCTTTATGTTTGCCATGCTGTTTGTGATTGTAGGCATCATCGGAGAATATATTTCCATTCTCTTTACAGAATTGAAGGACAGGCCCATCTATATTGTGCGGGAAACAGAGAATTTTGACACAGAGAACTTCGCTTCAGAAAGGTGATTAAAAGATTAGAATGAAGAAAATTGTGAGTTTACTCTTAAGTTTGATCCTTGCGGTATCCATGCCGGCTATGACTGCGTTTGCGCGGCCGGACTGGCCGTCGGATACCGGAGTTCAGTCCGAGGCAGGGATTGTCATGGATGTGGATTCCAAAACGGTGCTGTTTGGCCAGAACCTGCACGTGCAGAAGGCTCCGGCCAGTATTACCAAGGTGCTTACGGCCCTGGTAGTGGTTGAAAACAGCAGTCTGGATGATACGGTAACCTTTTCCCATGATGCGGTCTACAACGTAGAGGACGGCAGCGGAAACAAAAATGCCATTGAAGAGGGCGATCAGATGACGGTGCGGGACTGCCTGTATTTCATGCTTTTAACCTCTTCCAATCAGGCGGCCAACGCGCTGGCTGAGCATGTGGGAGGAAGCCGTGAGGGCTTTGTGGAGATGATGAATGAGAAGGCAAAAGAGCTTGGCTGTACGGAAAGCCATTTTGCCAATCCATCCGGTTTAAATGATGATACCCAGCTGACTTCTGTGTATGATATGGCCCTGATCGGCATTGCTGCCTACAGCAATCCGACTCTTTTGGAGATTGGTTCCGCCAAAACCTATCGTCTGCCGGCCACAGCGAACAATCCGGAGGGCGTGACGGTTTCCATGGAGCATCAGCTTCTGGATTCTTCCAGAGAAAATTATTATCCCTATGCCGTGGCGGGAAAAACCGGCTATACGTCCATCGCGGGACAGACCCTGATTACCTATGCGGTGAAAGAGGATCGCCGCCTGATGGCAGTTACCATGAAAAGTACGGAATTTACCCACTATACAGATACCACGGCCCTGCTGGAATTCGGCTTCCAGTCCTTTCAGAATATAAAGATCGCAGAGCATGAGACTGCCTACACCTCCGGTACGGATCCGGTGGAGCTGGGCGGGCAGCAGTACGATCCTTCGGATCTTTCCATGGATGAGAATGCGGTGATCACGATTCCGCGGGATGCCGCTTATGAAGATGCCGAAAAGACAGTGACAGCCGATCTCCCGGCCAATCATCCGGCGGGGGCTGCTGCTCTTTTGGAGTATACATATAATGACCGGAAGGTCGGAAGCGTATACCTGATCAGCGCTTCCAAAGCGGCCGAGGAGGCAGCAGCGGAAAGCCTGGAGGAGACTGCGCCGGAAAGCGGGAAAGAAGAGGAAAATACCCCGCAGACTGAAACCGGCGGGAACGAAAAAGAGGCCTCCGGCCCCAAGGTTTCCCTGAAGCTTAATTCGGGGCAGATCCTGATTACTGCGATTGTGGTACTGGCAGCAGTATTTATCGGCCTTCTTGTATTTGTGCTCAAGCGCAGGCGTGACGAGGAACGGCGTCTGATGGAAGAGCGCCGGGCGCGCAGGCGGAAGCGTCTGGAAGAAATCGGCTGCACGCAGGAAGAATTTGATCGGATGCTGGAAGCACGAAGCCAGCGTTCCCAAAAGCAGGACGAGCCAAAGGCGGATGAGCCGAAGCAGGGAGCGGAATAAAAGCAGGCTTAATAATTATGTAATATATGTGCTTGTACATGGTCGGAAAAGCCTGGAAAATATGAAGATTTTTTGAATTTTTCAAAAATGACTACAAATTCGGGAAACTATATTATATAATAGCCATGCGGCACAAGGAGGTATACTTAATGAGAAAATTTTTAATGTTAATTGCATGCATGGTACTCTTAAGCGGATGTACACAGAGCAATATTGTTCAGCCGGATTCAGAGACAAAGGTTGCAGATCCTGATTTTGAGATGCAGGAAGGGATTGAGATCGACTGGACTCAGGTGAGTACAGAGGCAGAGGAGGTTTTTGAGGACCAGGGAGCATTCCCCTATACCCGCGATTTCCATTTCTATCTGGAACCGAATAAAAAAGAAATCATGCTGATGTGGATTGTCGGTGATGATCTGCCGGACAGCGAAATTCGAAATTATGCGGAAGAGCTCATCAAGGGCTTTAACGACGTTGTTGCAGTTCAGGACTTCTCCATTGAGAAATCCTCCATGGATTCCTACGGCGGACTCTGGAAGGATTACAGCCTTTCCTTCAGCATTGTCCCGGAGAGCACCCAGGATGACGAGGAAACCTGGTTTATGACTGCTACCTTCGGTGCCGGAGTCGATTTTGTACTTCCGGATATCAATGCACTGCAGGGAAATACAGCAGCACAGGGAACAGAAGTAGCATTGGACGCTGAGCTGGAAGAGGCTGAAGCAGACGGAGAAGTGTCCGAATAGGATGCCGGAATAAAGGCGCCGAACAATACGTAAATAAAAAAGCAGATATGCGGGTTGAATAGAAAACCTGCCTGTCTGCTTTTTATTATTAATGCGCCGGACGGCGTATGTTTCTGTATAGCGGTTTGGCATAACCGAAAAAAGTCAGTCCACCGGAAGACCGCTGTGATAGGAGTAATTGCCCAGCTCTGAAAGAAACGGCGCCGGATCCTGCTCCCCACCGGATGCAGTGATGCAGCGGTTGAGATGATAATAAACATTGCTGCACTTAGCCAGAGTCTGGTTAAACAGATCCACAAATGAGGCAGTGGAAGCCATCGCGCGGTTCCAGGGATTGCACCATACCTCGTGATCCAGATTGCAGCTGCTGCGGTAATCGCGGATGGTATCGGTCACCAGCTTGGCAGAGGCCACCGGATGCTTGATAAACAGCGCTTCCACCAGCTCAATGCTGTGCTTTTTCTTCCCCGATTTATCGGAAAGGGTACGGCAGCCGAAGCGCAGCGCCCAGATCGAGCGGTGTACCATGGCCGGAGTTACCTGGAAATTATTTTTATACGTGATGGGATAATAGGTTTCGTTGATGCAGTCAGCCAGAAAATGGGAAATAAACTGTATTTCCTGGCCATTTAAGCAGATACTGGCCGTCTGATTGAACTCAGATGGTTTTTTCTTTTTATACTTCCATAGAAGAATGGCATCCAGCTCATTTTCCAGAGCCGCATGCATGCCGTGGTGGCGGGTGGTCGGCTCCTCTGTATCATAGCCAATCCGTCCGTAAATAAAGGGATGGCAGATGGAATCTGCGATATAATGATTGATGAAGCCGGCTAAAAAGGCAACGGCCTCTTCCTTTTGCTGCTTGGATTGGATCTGCCCGATATGGCGCAGGCAGCATTCAAAAAAGGCATTCACATGATGCTCATGCATGTAAGACCCCACATTGCGGTAATCACGGTGGCGCAGAATCGGGATGTTATAGAAAAACATATCCGGTCCCTGCAGGCCCAGCTGATAGAGCCAGCGGTATTTGGCCACAATATGCTTAAGCTGGAAATTTGGCATGTCATTATATGCTTTCATACCGAAAATATAATGGGTGGTAAAGCCTGGCATGAATCTCCCTTCTTTCTTTGAAAATTGAAACAAAAATGATTTCAGTGCCTTAAGTATACCATATTTTCCTTCCGCGTGCGAGGGATATATGAATGGTAAACGTGGGAAACGGTGAATAGAATGATAGAAAGCAGAACACAGATGCGGGGACGGTAAATGATACAGGTGATTCATGATGCAGTATGGGGCGGCTGGCTGCTCGCATTGTTTTTGGGAACCGGAATTTTTTATACGGTAAGGCTCAGAGGCTTTCAATTCCGGAAAATCAGAGACTGGTGGGCAGAGACGGCAGGCGTTTTGCTGCGGGGGGACGAGGGGGCCGGTCCGCAGCTTGCCACGGCCTGCACGGCCCTGGCGGCTACGGTGGGAACCGGGAATATCGCGGGCGTAGCCACAGCTCTTGCCGCCGGAGGCCCCGGAGCCATTTTCTGGATGTGGACAGCCGCTTTTCTCGGCATGGCTTCTGCCTATGCAGAGACATATCTGGGGCTGGCCTTTCGGAAAAAGGGAGCGGATGGTACCTGCCTGTGCGGTCCCTTCCTGTATCTGGAGGAGGGGGTAGGCTGCCGAAGTCTTGGGATCCTCTACGCGGTTTTTTGTGTACTTGCCTCTCTGGGCATGGGAAGCATGGTACAGGCTAATTCTATTTCTGACAGCATATCCTATGTCTTTTGCCTGCCGCCCCTGGGCATCGGTCTGGTTGTGACTCTGCTTACCGCGGCTGTGATTTTTGGAGGTCTGCGTCGCATTTCCGACACGGCGGGAAAGCTGGTTCCTTTTTCGGCAGGCCTTTATATGATTCTTTGTCTGACCGTAATCCTGCGCTTTTATGACCGGATCCCGGCCGTATTCGGACTGATTTTAAAGGAGGCCTTTCGCCCGGAAAGTGCGGCCGGCGGCGCAGCCGGGTATGGAATGGCGAGAGCTCTGCGCTGCGGCGTGGCCCGGGGTGTATTTTCCAATGAAGCCGGGCTTGGCAGCCTGGCCATTCTGCACGGTTCGGCCGCGGAAGACGCATCTTCCCGCGGACAGGGGCTCTGGGCGGTGTTTGAGGTGTTTTTTGATACGGTGATCAGCTGTACTCTGACTGCCCTGGTGATTCTCTGCGTGGCCGGGAGCGGAATGCAGGGCAGCCAGGCAGCCGGGAACGGCATTCTTTATCTGGCCGGAGGTTCCGACGGCAGCGCCATGATTGCCGCCTGCTTTTCTCAGTGCTTCGGAAGAGCCGGCGGCTGGCTCATGGCCGTTTCCATGAGTCTTTTTGCCTTTGCCACCATCATTGCCTGGTTCTATCTGGGACAGCAGGCTATATCCTATCTGGCCGGAGGTTCCCGGCATCTGGCCGCTATCCGGCTTTTTTACTGCTTTCTGTACGGAAATGCGGTTTTTTTCGGCTGTATTGCCCGCCTGGAGCTGGTGTGGGATCTTTCGGACATTTTCAACGGTCTTATGGCAGTGCCGAATCTCATCGGCCTTTTACTCCTGTCCGGTCAGGTAAAGCCGCCGTTTTCGAGAAAATGATACAGACAAAACAAAAAGCCTCTCCAGCAGCGAGAGGCTTTTTGTTATTTAAAAAGGGAGGAGAGCTGATCTTTCATCAGCTCGGTATTATGAAAAAAATCTTGTAAGCATTGTTTTTTGCTATGGTTAAAGTATAGAGTGGAAACGTGAAGAAATCATGAGGATTGTGTAAAAGGTTTTTTAATGATTTATGAACGAAATATGAACGCGTTTCCCTTTCGGCTGTTCCGGGCGGGACAGCCGGCGGCCAATCCGGAGACAATCCGGGACAGCTCAGGAGACAATCCGGGACAGCTCAATCTTCCTTGCTCCATTCCGCTAAATATGGTATAATATCGCCAGATATTATACCTGCGCATACCGGTTTCTGCGTCAGGCAGAAATCCGGGCGCTAAAAATCCGTCGGAGACACCGTGTCCGAAGGACATGGTATACTGAAAAATAAAAAGAAACAATCTAAGTTAAAGGAGATAGGAACTATGCAGAACCCAATCGTAACGTTTGAAATGGCAAATGGCGATATTATAAAGGCAGAGCTTTATCCTGACATCGCCCCCAATACGGTAAATAATTTCATCAGTCTGGTAAAAAAGGGCTTTTATGACGGTCTGATTTTCCACCGCGTGATCAAAGGCTTTATGATCCAGGGCGGATGCCCCAACGGAAACGGCATGGGCGGCCCGGGCTATTCGATTAAGGGCGAATTCAGCCAGAACGGTTTTGACAATCCCTTAAAGCATACAAAGGGCGTACTCTCCATGGCCAGAGCAATGGCCCCTGATTCCGCCGGTTCTCAGTTTTTCATCATGCATGAGGACTCCCCGCATTTAGACGGCGCTTACGCTGCCTTTGGCATGGTAACAGAGGGCATCGATGTGGTAAATAAGATCGCTGCTGTACGGACCGACTGGGGCGACAGACCGTTAAAGGAGCAGAAGATTAAATCCGTAACAGTGGATACCTTCGGTGAGGAGTATCCGGAACCGGAAAAATGCTGATTCGGTATGACAGTTCAAAAAGAAGTAATCATAGACGGAATATCCTATCCCGTCACAATTTCGGATGAAAATGAGGCTCTCCAGGCTGCTTTGGCAGCAGGGAGAGCCATTATTGGAATATGGAGTCCGCAGGGAACCTCTGCCTCTGCCTTTTCTGACTGCCTGTATCTGGTTTCGGATCCGGAGGACATATCGCAGCAGCTTTTAGAACGTGCTGTCCGCCGCCATCTGGATCTGCCTTGGATTCTGGGAGAGACAAAGCATCTCATGATCCGGGAATTCGCCTCCTCGGATCCATTGGAGCCGGTCTCAAAGGAGGATGCGGACGGAACCTTTTCCCATTGGGAGAGGCGGGAGGAATACCGGAAGAACCAGTACCGCTTCTGCGAATGCGGTCTCTGGGCGCTGGTGGAAAAGAGCAGCGGACAGCTTGTCGGAAAGGCGGGAATCACCGGAGAGGAACTGGGATACCATATTTATCCTCCGTTTCGCCGCCGGGGCTATGCGCTGGAAGCCTGCCGGAAAATCCTGGAATTGGCAAGGAATGAATTTGAACTTTCCAGGCTTTTTGTTCATATTAGGGAAGAAAATAAGGGTTCTATTCATTTAGCTGAACAACTTGGATTTGAAATTTATTTAAGTGAAAATAAGAAAGAGCCTGATGTTTATGAAATGGTATTGTATTTTATGTGACTGGCGTATATAATATATTGTATACAAAAAAATGTGCAGGTACAATCCGGCCGGATTGGGGAACCGTCTCTTTCGTATTTTGCTCAGGGTGTGAAGGGACGCAGAGCCGGGGAGGAATGCAGGAAGACAAGTAAACGGAGGAATACAATGATAAAGCACCTGGGGCTTAAGGCCTACGGCAAGATTAACCTGGGGCTCGACGTGGTCCGCAGGAGGGAAGACGGATACCACGAAGTGCGCATGATCATGCAGACGGTGCGGGTATACGATAAGATTGATCTGATACGCAGTGAACAGCCGGGGATCCGGCTTTCTACGAATTTGTACTACCTGCCCGACAATGAAAACAATTTGGGATACAAGGCAGCCAAACTTTTGATGGATGAGTTCGGCATTGGGGAAGGCCTTGAGATCCGGATGAAAAAATTTATTCCCGTGGCGGCAGGAATGGCCGGCGGAAGCAGTGATGCGGCAGCCGTGCTGTTCGGCGTCAATAAGATGTTTTCCCTGGGACTTTCCATGGAAGCTTTGATGAAGCGGGGGGTGAAGCTGGGAGCAGATGTGCCTTACTGTATTATGCGGGGCACTGCTCTTTCGGAAGGGATCGGAGAGATTCTGACGCCGCTTCCGCCCATGCCGCAGTGCCAGGTATTGATTGCCAAGCCGCCGATCAGTGTATCGACAAAATTTGTCTATGAAAACCTGAACGTTGCATCCAGAAAACCGGAGGAGCATCCGGATGTGGATCGGATCCGGCGTGCCATTGAGGCGCAGGATTTTTACGGAGTTGCGGATCATCTGGGAAATATTCTGGAGACAGTGACCATTCCGGCCCATCCTGTGATTCGTGAGATTAAAGAGCGGATGATGGAGCTGGGGGCAGTGAATGCTCTGATGAGCGGAAGCGGTCCGACGGTATTCGGCCTCTTTGTAAATCCCGCGGCAGCGCAGGAGGCCTATGAGGAGCTCCGTTACGGCAGCAGCTCCTCAGTGGCTAAACAGGTATATCTGACCAGCTTTTACAACAGGAGACAGGAAGAAAGACAGGGAATTTGATAAGGAATAGGGGAATGACTGATGGGAAATAATTTCGAAGTGAATATGAATGAATATCTTCCGCTTCGGGATGTGGTATTTAACACACTCCGCCAGGCGATTTTAAAAGGAGAACTGGCTCCGGGCGAGCGGCTGATGGAGATTCAGCTGGCCGAGAAGCTGGGGGTCAGCCGGACTCCCATCCGGGAGGCGATCCGCAAGCTGGAGCTGGAAGGGCTGGTGCTCATGATTCCGCGAAAGGGTGCGGAGGTAGCCAAGATTTCAGAGAAGAGCTTAAAGGATGTTCTGGAGGTACGCCGCTCTCTGGAGGAACTGGCCATTGAGCTGGCCTGCCAGCGTATGAGCGATTCGGATCTGCAGGACATGGAGCGGGCACAGGCTGCCTTCCGCAATGCGATCTCGCAGGGGAATGCCATGGAGATTGCTGAGACGGACGAGGCCTACCATGATGTGATTTACAACTGTACCAGAAATGCAAGGCTGGTCCAGATTTTAAACAACCTGCGGGAACAGATGTACCGGTTCCGTTTAGAATATATCAAGGATGAGGATAAACGCCAGATTCTTCTGATTGAACACGAGAAAATCCTAAAAGCGCTGCGCAGCCGCCATATGGCAGAGGCCAAGGCAGCCGTGCGGGAGCACATTGATAACCAGGAGATTACGGTTCTTAAAAATATAAAGGAGCAGGACGAATGACATTTAAAGAATTATATCTGTCAGGGCAGATTGAATTTGATGAAATTGATTGGTACATTGAAAAATGGAACCGTTCCGACGACGAGAGAACCCTTGCCAAATATCTGGGACTCAATGCAGAGGAAGAGGATGTCTGGATTGATGAAAGCGACGATGCATTAAAGGAGCTTCTGGATTCCCGGGAGAAGGTGGCCGGAACTCCGGTGACGCTGGGAAGAACAGGGATGATTGTCAACAAAAACGGCTTCGGCGCGCTGCCGATTCAGCGTATCTCCACAGAGGAGGCGGCGAAGCTTTTAAAGAAAGCGTATGCAGCCGGCGTCCGCTTTTTCGATACGGCCCGCTTTTACACGGACAGTGAGGAAAAGATTGGCTATGCTTTAAGCGATGTGCGGGATCGGATCTATATTGCCACGAAGACAGCGGCAGTGACCGCAGAGGGATTTTGGAAGGATTTGGAGGTTAGTTTACATAACTTAAAGACGGACTATGTCGATCTCTACCAGTTCCACAATCCGTCCTTCTGCCCGAAGCCGGGAGACGGAAGCGGCTTATATGAGGCCATGCTGGAGGCAAAGGCCCAGGGAAAGGTCCGTTTTATCGGTATTACCAATCACCGGATGGCAGTGGCGGAGGAAGCGATTGAATCCGGCCTTTATGATACTCTGCAGTTCCCATTCAATTATCTTTCCACAGAGAGGGAGATTGCGCTGGCAAAAGCCTGCAAAGAGCACGACATGGGCTTTATTGCCATGAAGGGCCTTTCAGGAGGCCTTCTGACCAATTCGGCCGCTGTTTATGCCTATATGGCCCAGTATGAGAACGTACTCCCTATCTGGGGGGTTCAGACCGAGAAGGAGCTGGACGAGTTCTTGAGCTATATTGATAATCCGCCGCAGCTGACTGAGGAGCTTCAGGCAGTGATTGAGAAGGACCAGAAGTTGCTTTCCGGAGAATTCTGCCGGGGCTGCGGATACTGCATGCCATGTCCTGTGGGAATCGAGATCAACAACTGTGCCAGAATGTCCCTGCTTCTGCGCCGCTCCCCGTCCGAAGGCCATCTCTCAGAAGAGGGACAGGCTAAAATGAAGAAAATAGAGGACTGCCTCCACTGCGGAGCCTGTAAATCCAAATGTCCTTACGGTCTGGATACACCGCGGCTTTTAGAGGACAACTACAGGGATTACAAAGAGGTGCTGGCCGGCAAACCGCTGTAAAAATGATGGAAATATAAGAAAAATTAAAATTATGTAAAGTTCGGAACCATGTATTGACAAAGTGACAGACTGTCACTATAATAATGACAGTCTGTCACTTTTTTATATTAAAAATGCAGAGAAAAAGCGAATGAAGAAAACGTAATAGGAAAATCGTTAAAAAAGGGGGGGACAGCGTATGCCGACGGAACGGTTTTACAGGCTTTCAGATGAAAAAAAGAAGCTGATTCGGGAGGCGGCCTTTAAGGAATTTGCGAGAGTGCCGATTGACAAGGTATCCATTAATCAGATCATCAAGGAAGCGGATATCTCCAGAGGCAGCTTTTATACATATTTTGAGGATAAATGGGATGTACTGAGATATATATTTGAAGAGAGTCAGGCAGAAGTTAACAGTCGGTGCGGCCTTTATCTGAAGGAGTCGGACGGTGATATCTGGTTCATGCTGAACCGGCTGTTAAATAAACTTCTGGAAATGTGTGCTGATCAGCAGAAGTTTGCTTTTGTAAAAAATGTATTGAGCCACGCCAGCTCAGAGGAGTTGTTTCAGGGGTTTCCATGTAAAGACGGCCAGGCCTGTGATCCGCTGGAAAGTGAGCTGATGCAGACGGTCTTCCAAAATTATAACAGATCTCTGATAAAACCCATGGATCCGGAAGAATTCTTTTCCTTCTTCCAATTGGCCATGTTTTCCGTTGCCATTGAGGTAAAGGGTTATTTTGAAGGAAAGACAAAGGAAGAGCTCCTCAAAAATTTCGAACGGAAAATGGCGATCTTACAAAATGGCGTCTGTCCGGTTTCGGATGGAGGCTTTATCAAAAACGAAACTGCATAGAATTTTAATTTATAGCACAAAAAGGCATCAAAACAGGAGGACAAAATGAAAAAGAAAAATGTAATCATTACAGCAGTAGTGGTTGTGGCAGCGGCTGCATTGATTCTGCCGCGTTTTTTAAAGCCGAAGGAAGAGGTGTCGGCAACAGCTGTCCCGGTGGTATCGATTCAGAGACCGGAGATGGGAGATCTGGCGCTCCAGACTGGCTTGACGGGCTCTGTGGAGCCGTCGGACATCGTCTATGTGATTCCTAAGGCGGCCGGAGAAGTAACGGAAGTGCTTGTCAAAGCCGGTGATTTTGTTCAGGAAGGCCAGAAGCTCTTACATATTGATACAAAACAGGTGGATGGTGCAAAGATAAGCCTGGATCAGGCAGCTATTGCTTTGCAGGATGCCAATACGAATCTGCAGAGAATGACAGTTCTGTTCCAGAGCGGGGACATTTCCCAGCAGCAGTTTGAACAGATTCAGACTAACGCCAAGGTGGCAAAGCTGTCTTATGATGCAGCAAAGCTGGCCTATGATAATCAGATTGAATTCAGTTCCATTACAGCTCCCATCAGCGGACTGGTAGAGAGTTTTAATGTGGAGGTTCATGACAATGTAGCTCAGTCCAACGTGCTTTGTGTTATTTCCGGAGAAGGAACGAAAGCGGTTTCCTTTAATGTAAGTGAGCGGGTAATAAACGGCTTAAAGCTCGGAGATCCGATTACCGTAGAGAAAAATGGAAGCGAATACCGCGGTGTGATTACAGAGCTCAGCTCTATGGTAGATGCAGCCACCGGACTTTTTAAGGTAAAAGCTTCTCTGGAGGAAGCGGATGCTCTGGCAACAGGAGCACAGGTAAAGCTCTATGTAACCTCCGAGAGAGCGGACAATGTAATGCTGATTCCAACGGATGCCATTTACTATGAAGGCGGTCAGTCCATGGTTTATCTCTATAAGGATAATGCTGTTCACGAGCAGGCTGTCGAAGTTGGAATCTATGATTCAGAGAGAACACAGATTACAGACGGCCTAACCATGGAGGACGATGTTATTGTAACCTGGAGCTCTGAGCTGTTTGAAGGCTCTGAGGTGGAAATCTATCAGGCACCTTCTGATAAAGAAGAGGCAGCAGACGGTGCTGAGGCCGCAGACGGAAACGAAGAAGTATCTGACGAAGCGAAATAAGGAGGCCATCTATGGGATTAACAAAAGGCGTCCTGAAACGCCCTGTTACAACAATACTGGCAGTATTATGCCTGATTGTATTTGGTATGACATCGGTATTTTCCTCCAAGCTGGAGCTGACTCCTGAGATGGAGATGCCGATGATGGTAGTATTTGCCATCTATCCGGGAGCGAACCCGGAGGATGTGGATGAGCTGGTAACAAGGCCCATCGAGGATGAGATTGGAACGTTAAACGGTATCAAGTCCGTAAACAGCTATTCCAATGAAAATATGTCCATTGTTTTGCTGCAGTATGAGTACGGCACCGATATGGATAAGGCCTACTCGGATTTGAAGAAAAAGACAGATGCCATGCAGAGAGAGCTGCCGGATGATGTGGATACTCCGACTATCATGGAGTTCAACATCAACGATCGGGCGACCATGACTCTGGCTGTCAACAACGATAAGGCGGAAAACCTCTATAACTTTGTTGATAAGAAAATTGTTCCTGAAATCGAGAAGATTTCCTCTGTCGCCAGTGTTGATATCAGCGGCGGCCGAGAGGAGTACATCAAGGTTGAGGTGATTCCGGAAAAATTAAGCCAGTATCACTTGAGCGTTAATTCCATTGCTACGGCCGTAGCTTCTGCAGATTTGGCTTATCCGGCCGGAAGCACAGAGGTGGGAAGCCAGAGCTTATCCGTTACCACCGGCGTGGAATTTAAGGATATGGAAAGCTTAAAGCGTATTCCCATCAACCTGGGAAACGGCAATACCATTTATCTGGAAGATGTGGCAAATGTGTATTCTACCTTAAAGGATGCCTCCGGTATCGGCCGGTATAACGGAAAGGATACCATAGCTCTTTCTGTGAAAAAACAGCAGAAAAGCTCGGCCGGAGAGGTTTCCAAGGCCGTAAACAGCACAATTTCGCGATTACTTGAAGCAAATCCGGACCTTGAAATCGTTGTAGTAGATGACAACAGTGATATGATCAACAGCTCCTTAAAGAGCGTGCTTCAGACCATGATTGCGGCAATCGTCATTTCCATGATCATCATTTTCCTGTTCTTCGGGGATCTGAAGGCATCCATGATTGTCGGAACCTCGATTCCGATTTCCATTCTGGCTGCCCTGGTTATGATGAAGCTGATGGGCTTTTCCCTGAATGTCATTACGCTGGGAAGTCTGGTGCTGGGTGTCGGTATGATGGTAGATAACTCCATTGTAGTTTTGGAGAGCTGTTTCCGTTCTACGAAAGGAAAAGGCTTCAGTGAGTTCCATAAAGCGGCCCTGGAAGGAAGCGGCATTGTAATCCAGTCCATTATCGGATCCACTGCCACTACCTGTGTCGTATTCCTTCCGCTGGCATTCTTATCCGGTATGACAGGGCAGATGTTTAAGCCTCTTGGATTTACGATTGTATTCTGTATGCTGGCCTCTCTGATTTCGGCGATGACCATTGTGCCGCTGTGCTATACTATGTACCGTCCTCAGGAGAAAACCACAGCGCCGCTGTCCGGGATGGTGGCAGGCATGCAGTCCTGGTATCGGGATACGATGAAAACCCTGCTTAAAAAGCGGAAGACCGTTATGTTTACTTCTGTTGCCCTCCTGGTTTTGTCGATTATTCTGGCAACGCAGATTGACATGGAATTAATGCCGGCCAATGACCAGGGAACCGTTCAGGTTTCGGTGGAATTAAGACCGGGTCTCGGCATTGATAAGGCGAATGAGATTTTAACGCAGGTAGAGGACTACGTATCCCAGGACGAGGATGTGGATTCTTATATGCTTTCCTACGGAAGCAGCGGACTGAGTATCGGAGGCGGTTCCTCTGCAACGCTGACAGCCTACTTAAAGGATGACAGAACGCGCGAGACGGACCAGGTGGTGAAGGACTGGAGACCTGTTCTGACTGCTATTCCGGAGACAAATATAACACTTTCCTCTCAGAGCGCCATGAGCATGATGGGCGGCGGAGATGACGGTGTGGAGTTCATTCTCCAGAGCACCCAGTACGATGAATTGAAGGAAGCATCCGATAAGATTGTACAGGGGTTAAAGGAGCGCCCGGAGGTAACGAGAATCCACTCTACACTGGAAAACTCGGCTCCGGTTATCAAAATTGAGGTGGATCCGTTAAAGGCGGCAGCCGAGGGACTTTCTGCAGCACAGATAGGCGCCACTGTCAATATGATGCTCAGCGGAAATGAGGCCACCACCCTGGATGTGGACGGCGGAGAAGTGAGCGTTATGGTAGAATATCCGGACGGAGAATATGACCGGATTGACCAGGTAAAGGGAATTATCCTGCAGACGGCCACCGGTGGCTCGGTTGCCCTGGCCGATATCGCAGATATTTATTTTAAAGACAGCCCGCAGAACATTATCCGGGCGGATAAGGAATATCAGGTAACCATTACCGGTGATTTTGTCAAAGGAATTGCCGTGGAGGATCAGGATAAGCTGGAGACCCAGCTTTATAAAGAGGTAGTAGTGCCGAACTTATCAGAGAGCATTACAAGAGCGCAGAACAGCCTGGATGAGGCTATGATGGAGGAGTTCTCTGCTCTGTTTGGAGCCATCGGTATGGCAGTTTTCCTGATTTTCGTTGTTATGGCGGCGCAGTTTGAGTCACCGAAGTTCTCTCTGATGGTGATGACCACGATTCCGTTCAGCTTGATTGGTTCCTTTGGGTTCCTGTTCTTGGCAAATGCGACAATCAGTATGACGTCCCTTTTGGGCTTCCTGATGCTGGTCGGAACCGTAGTAAATAACGGTATTCTCTACGTGGATACTGCCAACCAGTACCGGAGCGAGATGGACCGCGATACGGCTCTGATTGAGGCGGGCGCTACACGTCTGCGTCCGATTCTGATGACAACGCTGACTACAGTTGTGGCCATGATTCCGATGGCAGTCGGCTACGGCGAGAGCGGTGAGATGATGCAGGGCATGGCTCTGGTAAACGTGGGCGGCCTGGTGGCTTCCACAATTCTTTCCCTTCTGATGCTGCCGATTTACTATATTCTGATGAGCCGGAAGCAGAAGGCAGAGCTGGATGTAGACTGATGACGGATTCCCCGGGATACGGAATCGGGAATTTTTGGAAAAGGGGCCGGCTGGAAAGCACCGGCCCGAGCAGGGATTTCCGGCGAAGTGAGGTGAAGAGGATGAAAAAAAGAAAACAGATTGCAGCGGCAGTTCTGGCCGTATCGCTGGCAGCGGTATCTCCTTTAAGCGGGTACGCTGCCGGTCCGATGGTCGGAAGTTCCGGTACGGAAGAGGAGAGCGAGGGCACGGGGCCCTCGATAGATGATGAGATTGGCATGACGAAGCCCAAGGATGAGATTTTAAGCAAGGATTCTTTAGCTTCCGACCGCTTGGAATACCGGGAGATAGCCAGCCGGATCGAATACTATAACAAGGATTACCGAAATGCAAAAACACAGCTGACCGATGCGTATTTATCCCTGGATGCGGCCAGAGAGCTGTCTTCCGAGGCCAATGAGCTGATGGAGGATGCGAAGGATCTGAAAGAGGATGACATGGACGCGGAGACCAGAGCTCTCTATGAGAGCTACAAGGCAGGTGTCCGGGAGCTGCGCAGGCAGGCTCAGAAGCTGACCAATGCAGATCTTCCCAGCAGCGGAGAGCGGACTCTGAGGAATGCCCGGAGAAATTTAACAAAGGCTGTGGAAATGCTTTTGATTATGTACCAGACGACGGAAGCTCAGACCGCCGTTGCCGATAAGAACGTGGAGCTGGCGGCTGCCATGGCTGCGTCAAAGGAGCGGATGGCCTCTCTGGGAATGAGCTCGGCGGAGGAGCTTCTGGCTGCCCGTGAGAGCCTCTTGGAGGCTCAGAAAAATGCGCAGGCAGCGCACACAGGATTGCAGAACCTGCGTCAGAATATTTTGATTATGCTTGGCTGGGATGCGGATTCTCAGGTGGAATTTGTCCCCATCGGGGAACCGGATATAAATCGGATCGCGGCCATGGATTTGGAAAAGGATAAAAAGGCTGCCATCAGCGCCAATACAGACCTTTATACGATTCGCAGCAGCGGGGCATCCGGCTCCTCGAACCGGGCAGTAAGAAACCGGAATGTTTCCATGACGGAACAGACCGTGGCCATTCAGATGGAAAAGCTTTACGTTGAAGTGATTTCCAAAAAGCAGGCCTACGATGCCGCTGTTTCGGAATTTACTGCGGCATCCCAGACCATGGCTGCGTCAGAGCGGAAGCATTCTCTGGGCATGATGGGAGAACTGGAATATCTGGGAGCGCAGCTTTCCTTCCTGAATTCCAGAGCGGGCTATACCGGTGCATCCCTGGCCCTTTTTGGGGCCATGGAAGACTATGATTGGGCAGTGAACGGCCTGATTGCTTCGAATGGAGGTTGAGACAGAGATGAGACAATATAAAACTATAATGGCACTTACCGCTGCGGCTGTCCTGACCGCGCTGAATCCTTTGACGGCTCTGGCTGACAATCCGGCCTTTGCCCATGACGAGGCGACCTGGGCCAGACTGCGGGACAATGTGATGGAGTATGACGAGCTCTCCATGCTGGTGGAGGAATATAACCCCACCTATTTAAATAACCAAGCCACCTATCGGGATAACCGAAACAGAGACAATGCCAAAGAAATTCGGGACAAAAAATACGAGAGCGCCTACGATGCCTATGATGCAGCGGATGATTTAAGAAGTCAGGCCGAGGATCTGAAGGATTCGGGAGCGCTTATGATGCCCGGACTGGCATCTGCCTATTCCGGCCTTTTAACGGCAGCTCTGATGACAGAGACCAGCGCCCTTCAGACCGAGCAGGCGGCAGATGCCTCCTATGAAGACAGTGAGATGGAGAAGCTGAATTATCAGAATACCCAGAATGGGGTCATTGTCCAGACCCAGGGCCTGTTTGCCTCCTATAATCTGACACGGAAAAGTGTGGGAGTCATTGAGAAGAATATTGAGCTTGCCCAGGCCAGCTATAATGCCTTAGAGCGACAGGTGCAGCTTGGCATGGCGACTCAGACGGATCTTTTAAATTCCTTAAAAAGTCTTCAGTCCATTCAGTCCACCTACACACAGACCCAGGCAACCTTAGAGTCCCTGCGCCAGCAGCTCTGCCTGATGACCGGATGGCAGTACAGCGATCAGCCTGAAATCCAGGATCTGCCGAAAGCGGATGTGTCAAGGATTGCGTCTATGAATCCGGATACGGATGCACAGACAGCTCTGGACAATAACCTGTCCTTAAAATATAACCGCCGCGCCCTGACCAACATGGCTGAAGGCTCTTCTGATAAGAAAAACATGGAGAGAACCATCAAGAATCAGGAAGAGACCATCAAAGCGGGCATCCGCAATCTTTACAATGATGTATTGCAAAAGCAGATTGTCCTTCAGCTGTCGGAATCTGCGCTGGCCTCCGAGACAGCATCCATGAATGCCGCCAACACCAAGCGCCAGCTGGGAATGGTGGGAAATCTGGAATATCTGCAGGCAGAGTCCTCCTTTGCCGGAAAGCAGATCGATCTGGAGACCGCGGATATGAATCTGCAGCAGGCCATCGAGACCTATGAGTGGGCGCTGAAAGGATATATGAATTAAATACAAAAAGACAGTCCGGACCGGAAGAAAAGCTGCTTTTTAGCTGCTTTCGGTGAGCGGGCTGTCTTTTTTTGCATATTCTGCCTGCGGCTTTGCTTCAGCGCTGTTTCGGCTGTTCCTTTTTTTGATTCAGAAGCTCCGTCAGCCGGAAGGACACACGAACCCGGATTTCCGGCCGGCCGTCAGAGGCTGTTTGTCCGTCAGATGGAGATGGCCAGGCGGCTTTTACAGTATCTCCGAACACAACGGTCCGCGGCCCGGTCAGGGAACGGTAGTCTTCCTCCGGCAGAAGCGCCTCCAGCTTGGCTCTGGAAGTTTCCGGGACCTGCCCGTTTTCAGAAATACCGGAAAAGCAGAGAGCTGGATATAGGACGCACCACCAGTTTCTTCCGGCTCCCTCTCCAAGGAGAACCCGGACTGCATCATAGGTGCCGCAGGGAAAGGTGAGATCCCCATACTGCTTAGTCGGAAAATAGCAGCGCTCCAGGCGGATTTCGGCCGGATAGGAAAAGCCCTTTGCCTTCATATAATCCTCGGCAATCTGCTCCAGCTCTTTTCGGCGGTTTATGATGTAGGCGGCCAGAAATTCCTTGGAATAAGCGTCCTGTTTTTCCGAATCCTCTGAATCAGGGGCCAGATCCTGATAAATCGTATCTAAAAGAAGCTGTCGGACCTCCAGCTTAAGCTTTTGATCTTCTGCACGGTCACTGTTTGCCAGAACGTGAAAACGGAGGATATCCGGCGCCATCCTGGAGGCCAAAGCTTCCTGGGAAAGCCTGGCCTTTGACAGGGAAAAAAGAAGCAGTACAAAGAAAAAGGTGGAAGCAAAGGCCCAGTAGAGCCATGCCTCCGACTTTTCCGGTGCGCCCGGTTCCCTGTGTTTCTGCTGCTTCATATGATAAAAAGAGTGCATCATAAAACCCCTCCCGATATAAGCCTTCCGGCTAAAAAGAATCAATCTATTTCTTAATTTTTTAAATCTTTTGATCCAAGTATTGACAGCTGTGATATAATCTATACAGTTTTGAACCAAAATCGCAGATTGCGGCAGTGCGGTCCGTGAAGAAAAAAGAGACCGCGGCAAAAAAAGAAAAGAGCAGACAGAAAGGCAGATAGAATGATGAAAAAGAAGGTGCTGGTTATTTTCGGCGGACAGTCCTCTGAACATGTAGTTTCCTGCATGTCAGCAATCAATGTAATCAATTCAATAGACAGAGATTCCTACGATGTAATGCTGGTTGGAATTACAGAGGATGGAAAGTGGCTTTTGACAGATAGTGTGGAAGCGATTCAGGATGAAAGCTGGAGACAGGGAACGGCCAGGGCGGTGCTTTCGCCGGATGCCACCGATCACTGTGTGATCATTACAGAGGGAGAGCAGACGAGGAAGGAGCCGGTGGATGTGGTATTCCCGGTACTCCATGGCTTATACGGAGAGGATGGAACCATTCAGGGCCTGTGCGAGCTGGCCAGACTTCCCTATGTGGGCTGCGGCGTCCTGGCTTCTTCCGTGTCCATGGATAAATTATATACCAAGATCATTGTGGACCGTTTAGGAGTGCGCCAGGCTGCTTATGAGCCGGTGTTCGGCTATGAGGTTTCCGGTGAAGAGAAGATGGCTGAGGCAGTGAGCCGCATAGAAGCGCGGTTTTCCTATCCGGTCTTTATTAAGCCGTCCAATGCCGGTTCCTCCCGAGGCGTTTCCAAGGCTGAGAACCGGGAAATGTTAAAGACAGGTCTTCTGGAGGCGGCCCGCCACGACCGGAAGATTCTGGTGGAGGAGACGATTATCGGCCACGAGGTAGAATGCGCCGTGTTCGGCGGCGGCAGTGAGCCGGTGCAGGCCTCCGGAGTGGGTGAGATTCTGGCGGCGGCTGATTTCTATGATTTCGAAGCAAAATATTACAATGCAGAGTCCAAAACGGTCATTGATCCGAAACTTCCCGGCAATGCGGCTGAAAAGGTGCGCCAGGCAGCAAAAGCGATTTTTGGCGCAGTAGACGGATACGGTCTTTCCAGAGTCGATTTCTTCGTGACAGAGGACGGAGAGGTTGTATTTAATGAAATTAATACCATGCCCGGCTTCACTGCCATCAGCATGTACCCCATGCTGTTTGAGGCTGCCGGAATCGGCAAGAAAGAGATGGTAGGAAAACTGATTGAGCACGGCCTGAAACGGTTTGGGGCATAAGGAGGAGAAGATGGACAGAAATGCACCAATCGGAGTGTTTGACTCCGGAATCGGTGGGCTTACAGTGGCCAGAGAGATTATACGTCAGATGCCGAATGAGCGGATGGTATATTTTGGTGATACAGCCAGACTTCCCTACGGCAGTAAATCCCAAGATACGGTAATCCGCTATTCTAGGCAGATTATCCGCTTCTTAAAGACACAGAATGTCAAGGCTATTGTGATTGCCTGCAATACTGCCACGGCCTGCGCGCTGGAGGCAGTGAAGGAGGACTTGGATATTCCCATCATCGGCGTGATCAATGCCGGGGTGAGGACAGCGGTAAATTCCACCCGCAACGGAAAAATCGGAGTCATCGGAACCGCTGCCACTATCCGGAGCGATGTTTACACAAAAGAACTCAAAAAGCTGCGGGCGGATTTGGAGATTATCGGAAAGCCCTGCCCTCTGTTTGTTCCCCTTGTGGAGGAAGGTCTGTGGCATGATACGGTGACTGATGAAATCGCATCCCGCTATCTGTCATGCTTAAAAGGAAAATATATTGACACCCTGGTAATGGGCTGCACCCATTATCCGCTTCTTCGTTCCACCTTCAGGCGTGTGATGGGAGATGAGGTGACTCTGGTAAATCCGGCCTATGAGACGGCCATCGAATTGAAGGCTCTGCTGGAGGAGAATGGGCTTTCCTGCACTGAAAATCCAGGGGAGGATCAGTACCATTTCTTTGTCAGCGATCAGGCGGAAAACTTTACCAACTTTGCCACTGCGATTCTTCCCAATGAGATTCAGGAGACAAAGCAGATTAATATTGAGGAGTATTAACATGACGAAGGATGTGCTTGTAAGCATCACAGGTGCCCATACCCTGAATGAAGAATCCGATGATATTTCCGTGATTACGGCAGGCAGCTACTATCAGAAGAACGGGAAACATTACATTATATATGAGGAAGTGCTGGATGACGGAGCCGGTACGATAAAAAACACCGTAAAGATCGGAAACGGCACCATTGATATAATAAAAGGCGGCGATGCCCGCGCTCATATGGTGTTTGGGGAAAATAAGACAAATGTCAGCTGCTATGCCACACCCTTTGGCCAGATGATGGTGGGCGTGACCACCGATCGAATCAGTCTGGAGGAAGAGGAGAATCGGCTGAGGGCGGGGATCGACTATACGCTGGAAGTCAATTATGAAAAAATGTCCCGCTGCCATATCGAGATTGAAGTGAAGTCCAGAGCTTCGGCGAAGCTGTGCCTGGCCGATAATCAGGAATAAAAAGACCCCGGACCGGGAAAACCTTCGGTCCGGGGATTTTTCATAGAATACATTTCGAACTTATTTTTGATCCTTGTCCTTTTTGAAACGGGCGAAAAAGCCTTTTTTCTTTTTCGGCAGGGGCGGGATGCCTCCGCGGACATATTTCACTTCCGTTATGTAAAGGCCGCTGATCACTACCTTTGCCTCCGTCTTGGTGGGAAGCTGTAAGAATGCCTTTTCATCGGCAATCATGGTCATCACCTTCGGTCCGACCTTTGCCTTTACGATGGGGAGCTTCGCACGTCTCATGTACCAGGGAGTCTGGTCAATTACCATCTTGGGAAGTCCGGATTCCTTGATTCTAAGTTTCTTCTTATCAATGACCAGAATCGAGACAGTCTGCTTGGCCGCTTCCATCATGGTTTGCTGCTCTGCCTGGCGCTTTTCCAGCTTTCTTCCTAAAAAGTACAGGACAGCCAGAATGGCAACTGCAATGATAAGGATGATTAGTAAAATGTTCCATATTGGCATAGGAATACCTCCGTATAAAATGACGGCAGAGCGCTGTGCGGGAATGAAAAACATAAAATTTTCCGGCCGCGCAGTCGAATAACCGCAATTATTGGTATTATAGCATCAGATTCAGAAAAAGGCAAGGAAAAATAAGGTGTGTGAGAGCAGAACGGAAAGAAAGTGTGATAAAAAAACAGAAATAATGCTTGACACATTGACAGACCCATGATAAGATGAAAAATGCACTATTGTGGAAACTTGGGCTTTTATGGTATCTCTATGCCCAAAAATAAACCATAGAAAGAAAACAGGGGTGAAACGTCGAATGGAGAAAAGCAGGATGCGTCCGGCAAAAGCCGGTAAAGGTGTAAGAATGACATTCTCAAGACAAAAAGAAGTTCTGGAAATGCCGAACTTGATTGAGATTCAGAAAAATTCGTACCAGTGGTTCCTCGATGAAGGACTTCGGGAAGTATTTGCTGATATCTCTCCGATCGCGGATTTTGCGGGGCATTTGAGTCTGGAATTTGTAGATTTTACACTGTGTAGAGATGACATCAAATATACAATCGAAGAGTGTAAGGAACGTGATGCAACTTACGCTGCTCCTTTAAAAGTAAAGGTAAGACTTTGCAATAAGGATAAAGACGAAATCAATGAACATGAGATTTTCATGGGCGACCTTCCGCTTATGACCGACACCGGTTCCTTCGTCATTAACGGCGCTGAGCGAGTTATCGTCAGCCAGTTAGTACGTTCCCCTGGCATCTATTATGGAATCGCACACGATAAGATTGGTACGGAATTATACAGCTGTACGGTGATCCCGAACCGGGGCGCCTGGCTGGAGTACGAGACGGATTCCAACGATATCTTTTATGTCCGTGTGGACAGAACGAGAAAGGTGCCGGTAACTGTGCTGATTCGAGCACTGGGATACGGAACCAATGCAGAGATCGTGGAGCTCTTCGGTGATGAGTTAAAGCTGGAGAAGAGCTTCGAAAAGGATCCTTCCAATAATTATCAGGACGGCCTTCTGGAATTATATAAGAAGATTCGTCCCGGCGAGCCGCTTTCCGTGGACAGCGCCGAGAGCTTATTAAACAGCATGTTCTTCGACCCGAGAAGATATGACCTGGCAAAGGTAGGCCGTTATAAGTTTAATAAGAAGCTTCATTTTAAGAACCGTATCACAGGCCATACGCTGGCTGAGGATGTGGTTGACTTATCAACCGGCGAAATCCTGGCAGAGAAAGGCACCGTGGTTGACAAGCAGATGGCAGTCGATATCCAGAATGCCGGTGTTCCCTACGTATGGATTCAGGGAGAAAAGAAGAACCACAAGGTACTTTCCAATATGATGGTAGACTTGGCTTCCTATGTAGATTTCGATCCGGAGGAAGTCGGCGTTACAGAGCTAGTATTCTACCCGGTTCTTCAGAATATTCTGGCAGAAGTTTCCGGCGAGGACTTAAAGGATGCTATCAGGAGAAATATTCACGATCTGATTCCGAAGCATATTACGAAAGAGGATATTATCGCTTCCATCAATTACAACATGCACTTAGAGGGCGGCATCGGTACCTCCGATGATATCGACCACTTAGGAAACAGACGTATCCGTGCGGTTGGAGAGCTTTTACAGAATCAGTATCGTATCGGTCTTTCCAGAATGGAAAGAGTCGTTCGCGAGAGAATGACAACGCAGGACATGGAAGGAATTTCCGCCCAGTCCTTAATCAATATCAAGCCGGTGACAGCAGCGGTAAAGGAGTTCTTCGGAAGCTCCCAGCTGTCCCAGTTCATGGATCAGAACAACCCGCTGGCAGAGCTGACCCATAAGAGACGTCTTTCTGCCTTAGGACCTGGCGGTCTTTCCAGAGATCGTGCCGGATTCGAGGTACGAGACGTACACTATACCCACTATGGCCGTATGTGTCCGATCGAGACACCTGAGGGACCGAACATCGGTCTTATCAACTCCCTGGCTACTTATGCAAGAGTAAACCAGTACGGCTTCGTAGAGGCACCGTATCGTGTAGTAGACAAATCGGATCCGTTAAATCCGATCGTTACAGACGAGGTTGTATATTTAACGGCTGACGAAGAGGATAACTTCGTGGTAGCACAGGCGAATGAGCCGCTGGACGAGGAAGGCCACTTCATTCACAATAACGTTTCCGGACGTTTCCGTGAGGAGACATCCGAGTTCCAGAAGAAGAGAATCGACTTAATGGACGTATCCCCGAAGATGGTATTCTCCGTGGCAACCTCCATGATTCCATTCCTGGAGAATGACGATGCCAACCGTGCGCTGATGGGATCCAACATGCAGCGTCAGGCTGTGCCGCTTCTGACTACAGAGGCAGCTGTAGTCGGTACCGGTATCGAAGGAAAAGCGGCAGTTGACTCCGGTGTCTGCGTTCTGGCAAAGAACCCGGGCGTGGTAGAGCGTTCCGCATCCAATGAGATTATTATTAAAAGAGATTCCGACGGAAACAGAGATGTATACCGTCTGACTAAATTTTCGAGAAGCAACCAGTCCAACTGCTACAACCAGAAGCCGATCGTTTACAAGGGTGACCATGTAGAGGCCGGCGAGGTGATTGCAGACGGTCCGTCCACCTCCAACGGCGAGATCGCTCTTGGAAAGAACCCGCTCATCGGTTTCATGACCTGGGAGGGCTACAACTACGAGGATGCCGTACTGCTTTCTGAGCGTCTGGTGCAGGAGGATGTTTACACCTCTGTTCATATCGAGGAGTATGAGGCAGAGGCCCGTGACACCAAGTTAGGACCGGAGGAAATCACAAGAGATGTTCCCGGTGTCGGCGAGGATGCTTTAAAGGATCTGGATGAGAGAGGTATCATCCGCATCGGTGCCGAGGTTCGTGCCGGTGATATCCTGGTAGGAAAGGTAACGCCGAAGGGCGAGACTGAGCTGACCGCTGAGGAGAGACTGCTTCGCGCTATCTTCGGTGAGAAGGCAAGAGAGGTGCGTGACACCTCCTTAAAGGTACCGCACGGTGCCTACGGTATCATCGTGGATGCCAAGGTATTTACCAGAGAAAACGGCGATGAGCTGTCTCCGGGTGTAAATGAGACGGTCCGCATCTACATTGCACAGAAACGTAAGATTTCTGTCGGTGACAAGATGGCAGGACGTCACGGAAACAAGGGTGTTGTTTCCCGTGTGCTTCCGGTAGAGGATATGCCGTTCCTTCCGAATGGCCGTCCGCTTGATATCGTGCTGAATCCTCTGGGCGTGCCGTCCCGTATGAATATCGGACAGGTACTTGAGATTCACTTAAGCCTTGCAGCAAGGGCGCTGGGCTTCAATGTCTCCACCCCGATTTTCGACGGCGCAAACGAGATTGATATTCAGGATACCCTGGAACTGGCAAATGACTATGTCAACACTTCCTGGGAAGAGTTTGAAGAGAAATACAAAGACAAGGTGGACCCGAAGGTAATGGAGTATCTGGGAACTCACTTAGAGCACAGAGAACTCTGGAAGGGCGTTCCGCTGGGCCGCGACGGTAAGGTTAGACTGCGTGACGGACGTACCGGCGAATACTTCGACAGCCCTGTTACCATCGGACACATGCATTACCTGAAACTGCACCACCTGGTAGACGATAAGATTCATGCACGTTCTACCGGACCATACTCCCTGGTAACACAGCAGCCTCTGGGCGGTAAAGCGCAGTTCGGCGGCCAGCGTTTCGGTGAGATGGAGGTTTGGGCTCTGGAGGCCTACGGTGCATCCTACACCCTGCAGGAGATTCTGACTGTGAAGTCCGATGATGTGGTAGGCCGTGTGAAGACCTATGAGGCCATCATCAAGGGTGAGAATATTCCTGAGCCGGGTATTCCGGAATCCTTCAAGGTACTTTTAAAAGAGCTTCAGTCCTTAGGTCTGGATGTGAGAGTATTAAAAGAGGACGGTTCTGAGGTAGAGCTGGCTGAAAATATTGATTACGGCGATACCGACATCCGTTCGATCCTGGAAGGCGACAGCAAACAATACTCCCAGAATGAATCCTTCGGAAGCTACGGCTACCAGGAACAGGAATTCAAGGATGGGGAATTGGCTTCTGTAGACAGTGACGCAGACAGTGATGATTATGCAGAAGATCAGGACGACTATGACGTTTCTGACGACGATTTTTCTGATGATGAAGAATAAGAAGCAGCGGCGGTTCGGAATGAGGTATTTTGGACCGCTGCGATAATCACAAATATGGAAGGGAGTACCGCTCATGCCAGAGACAAATGAAACTTATCAACCATTGACATTTGACGCAATCAAGATCGGTTTGGCATCTCCTGAGAAGATCTTAGAGTGGTCCCACGGCGAGGTGAAAAAGCCGGAGACCATCAACTACAGAACGCTGAAACCGGAAAAGGACGGCTTATTCTGTGAGAGAATCTTCGGACCGAGCAAGGACTGGGAGTGCCACTGCGGTAAATATAAAAAAATCAGATATAAAGGGGTCATCTGCGACCGATGCGGCGTTGAGGTAACCAAGGCCAGCGTCCGCAGAGAGCGTGTGGGCCATATCGCTCTTGCAGCCCCTGTATCCCACATCTGGTACTTCAAGGGAATTCCGAGCCGGATGGGATTAATTTTGGATATTTCTCCGAGAACCCTGGAGAAGGTTCTCTACTTTGCTTCCTATATCGTACTGGATCCAGGGCAGACTGCCCTGCAGTACAAGCAGGTACTGTCTGAGAAGGAGTACCGCGATGAGCTGGAGAAGTACGGCTACGGCAATTTCCGTGTCGGTATGGGTGCGGAGGCGATTCAGGAGCTTTTACAGGCCATCGATCTGGAGAAGGATTCCGCTGAATTGAGAAAGCAGTTAAAGGATGCAACCGGGCAGAAGCGCGCCCGCATCATCAAGAGACTGGAAGTAGTGGAGGCATTCAGAAGCTCCGGAAATAAGCCGGAGTGGATGATCATGACCGTGATTCCGGTAATTCCTCCGGATATCCGTCCGATGGTACAGCTGGACGGCGGCCGTTTTGCCACCTCTGACTTAAATGATTTGTACAGAAGAATTATCAACCGAAATAACCGTCTCGCAAGACTTCTGGAGCTCGGAGCACCGGATATTATTGTGAGAAACGAGAAGCGTATGCTTCAGGAAGCCGTTGACGCCCTGATTGACAACGGCAGACGGGGAAGACCTGTTACGGGTCCTGGAAACAGAGCTCTTAAATCTTTATCCGATATGTTGAAGGGTAAGCAGGGCCGTTTCCGTCAGAACCTTCGGGCAAGCGTGTCGACTATTCCGGACGTTCCGTTATCGTCGTAGGGCCGGAGCTCAAGATTTACCAGTGCGGTCTCCCGAAGGAGATGGCGATCGAGCTTTTCAAGCCCTTTGTTATGAAGGAGCTGGTATCCAACGGAACGGCTCACAATATTAAAAATGCAAAGAAGATGGTAGAGCGTCTCCAGCCGGAGGTTTGGGATGTGCTGGAGGATGTAATCAAAGAGCATCCGGTTATGCTGAACCGCGCTCCTACTCTGCACAGACTGGGAATCCAGGCATTCGAGCCGATTCTGGTAGAGGGTAAGGCTATCAAGCTGCACCCTCTGGTTTGTACCGCCTTCAACGCCGACTTCGACGGTGATCAGATGGCTGTGCATCTCCCGCTGTCTGTAGAGGCTCAGGCAGAGTGCCGCTTCCTTTTACTGTCTCCGAACAACCTGCTGAAACCGTCCGACGGCGGTCCTGTGGCCGTTCCTTCTCAGGATATGGTACTTGGTATCTACTACCTGACTCAGGAAAGACCGGGCGCCAAGGGAGAGGGCATGGCGTTTAAGAGTGTCAATGAGGCAATCTTAGCTTATGAGAACGGCGTTGTTACCCTGCATTCCAAAGTAAAGGTACGCGTCTCCAAAACTATGCCGGACGGCACCGTAAAGACGGGTATCATCGAGTCTACCGTAGGCCGTTTCATTTTCAATGAGATCATTCCGCAGGATCTGGGCTTCGTAAACAGAAGCGAGGAAGAGAATGTGCTGAAGCTGGAAGTAGACTTCCATGTAGGCAAGAAGCAGTTAAAGCAGATCCTGGAAAAGGTTATCAACATTCACGGCGCAACCCAGACAGCTGTGACGTTAGACGATATCAAGGCAATTGGTTATAAATATTCCACCAGAGCGGCCATGACCGTATCAATCTCCGATATGACAGTGCCGGCCAGCAAGCCGAAGCTGATTGCGGACGCTCAGGCGACGGTTGACCATATTGCCAAGAACTTCCGACGCGGCTTAATCACGGAGGAAGAGCGCTACAAGGAGGTTATTGAGACCTGGAAGGCAACCGATGATCAGCTGACCCACGACCTTCTGACCGGACTTGACAAGTACAACAATATCTACATGATGGCTGACTCCGGTGCCCGTGGTTCTGATAAGCAGATCAAACAGCTGGCAGGCATGCGAGGCCTGATGGCAGATACAACCGGTCACACCATCGAGCTGCCGATCAAGTCCAATTTCCGTGAAGGTCTGGACGTACTGGAGTACTTCATCTCCGCTCACGGCGCCCGCAAGGGTCTGTCCGATACGGCTCTTCGTACTGCCGACTCCGGTTATCTGACAAGACGTCTGGTTGACGTTTCTCAGGACTTAATCGTTCGTGAGGATGACTGCTGTGAGAGCCGGGGCGAGATTCCGTTCATGGAGATTAAGGCGTTCATGGACGGGCAGGAAACAATCGAGACCTTACAGGAGCGTATTACAGGCCGTTTCATTGCAGAGACCATTACCGATCCGGATACGGGAGAGGTGGTAATCAAGGCAAACCATATGTGTACTCCGAAGCGTGCCGCAGCCGTTATGGCAGTTCTGAAGAAGCTGGGCAGAAACTCCGTGAAGATTCGTACCGTCCTGACGTGTAAATCCCATATCGGTGTGTGCGCGAAGTGCTACGGCGCCAACATGGCTACCGGCCAGCCGGTACAGGTTGGTGAGGCAGTCGGTATCATCGCGGCCCAGTCCATCGGTGAGCCGGGTACTCAGCTGACCATGCGTACCTTCCATACGGGCGGCGTTGCCGGCGGCGATATCACACAGGGTCTTCCCCGTGTCGAGGAGCTTTTCGAGGCGCGTAAACCGAAGGGACTTGCCATTATCGCAGAGTTTGGCGGTATTGCTACCATCAAGGATACTAAGAAGAAACGCGAGATTGTCATTACTGATAACGAGACGGGCAACTCCAAGACCTACTTAATTCCTTATGGTTCCAGAATCAAGATTCAGGACGGCGTTCTTTTGGAGGCCGGAGACGAGCTGACAGAGGGAAGCGTTAACCCGCACGATATCTTAAAGATCAAGGGTGTCCGCGCCGTACAGGATTACATGATTCAGGAGGTACAGAGGGTTTACCGTTTACAGGGTGTAGAAATCAACGATAAGCATATCGAGATGATTGTGCGCCAGATGTTAAAGAAAATCAAGGTGGAGGAGAGCGGAGATTCCGAGGTTCTTCCGGGTACGTCCATGGACGTTCTGGATTTCAACGATATGAACGACGCACTCATCGCAGAGGGTAAGGAGCCTGCAGTGGGCCGTCAGGTTATGCTGGGTATCACAAAGGCGTCCCTGGCTACGGATTCCTTCTTATCCGCCGCTTCCTTCCAGGAGACAACCAAGGTTCTGACCGAGGCTGCCATCAACGGCAAGGTAGATAAGCTGATTGGTCTGAAGGAGAATGTAATCATCGGTAAGCTGATTCCGGCCGGTACCGGTATGAGAAGATACCGTTCCATTAAGCTGGACAGTGACATCGAGGAGGAAGAGGAGATTACTCTGACAAGTGAGGATGACTTGGATGAGACTGTACTCGACGAGGCAGACAAGATTGTTCTCAACGAGGATGAGCTGAGCGAGGAATAAGCTGTAAAACGGGCTTTGACGAATGCCCGTGTCAATAAGATAAATAAGAACAGCACATGCAGAGAATAGAAGGATTCTCTGCATGTGCTGTTCTGTCTTCTCATAACGAAGATGAAAGCCGTCAGAAAATCGTAAGGAGAATGAAAGCAGCCGGTGATTGAAACCGCAGAGGGATTCCGTTATACTAAAATTGCCTGATTTTCCAAAAAGAGAGAAAGGCTATTTCAGGCATCAGAAAAGGAGATGGATGTATGAAGGAATACAGAAAAAATACAGCAGATAAAAGGGTAATACAAAAAAGCCTGGAAGGCGATAGAGATAGAAACAAAAGGGCGTATATTTGGAAAGGCGCCTGGAAGGGAAGCCTGACAGCAGCTTTTGCGGCGGCATTTCTTGCGGCAGGTCCGGTTTCGTCTGTATGGGCAGGAGATACGGTTTATGTAAACTGTGACGTGCTGCGGTGCCGTTCCGCCGCGGAAATCAAAGAAGGAAATATTGTAAAAAATCTGTATTACGGAGAGAAGCTGGAACGGGTCGGTTCTGATGGAGACTGGACCATAATTTTGCTTGATGGAAAGAAATGTTACGTTGCTTCGGCGTATGTCACGGCGAAAGCGCCGGCCGGAAAGGCTGCGGCCGGCAGCAGTTCCTCCGGAGCAGGGAAGGCAGCTTTAAGCAGCCAGCAGTCTGCCTCAGTCGGAAGCGCAGCTGCGTCTGAAGGCAGTACCCAGGTGACTTTTTCTTCCGGCTGGAAATATGCAGAATTCTCCAAAATCAACAGCGGAAGTGCTGTCCTCTATAAAACCACAGCGTCCAATAAGAAGAACAAAACCGTATGTGTGAATGCAGGTCATGGGACAAGCGGCGGATCCGGTGTCAAAACACTCTGCCATCCGGATGGAACTCCCAAGGTGACCGGCGGAACCACAGGTGCCGGCGCGACGACGGCTGTTGCCGTATCTTCGGGAATGACCTTTTCAGATGGAACCGCGGAAGCGAAGGTTACCCTGGCCATGGCAAAGGTATTAAAGGAAAAGCTTTTAGCTCAGGGCTACGATGTATTGATGATTCGGGAAAGCGATGATGTTCAGCTGGATAATATTGCAAGAACGGTAATGGCCAACAACATGGCGGATTGCCATATTGCTCTGCACTGGGATTCCACCAGCAGCAATAAGGGTGCATTTTATATGAGTGTTCCGAACGTGTCATCCTACCGCGCCATGGAGCCGGTGGCCTCCCATTGGCAGGATCACAACCGCCTGGGAGAGGCTTTGATACAGGGACTGAGAAATGCGGGTGTGAAAATCTTTTCCGGCGGAAGTATGGAGATGGATCTGACCCAGACCTCTTATTCTACAATCCCCAGCATTGATATCGAGCTGGGAGATAAGGCCTCAGATCATTCTTCCGAGACCCTATCTAAGCTGGCCGACGGATTGTGCGCCGGAGTGAATGGATTTTTCGGACAGTAATTACGGATTCTCCAGATATTTTTTGGCATCCTTAAAAAACGATGCGACAATCAGCAGGATAATAAAGGCGATTGGAAAGGCTGCAATAATGGATACTGTCTGCAGGTTATTCATGGAATTATCACTGAATACCAGTGCAATGGGCAGAAGGATCAGCATAATGGACCAGAAAACCTTGATTCCCATATGAGGCTCTTCGTCCTGATGAAGCTCCCGATAGGAGTATGAGGAAGCAACCAGAGCAATGGCGTCAAAGCTGGTAGCATAAAAGGCAATCATAGTCAGCGCCAGGAGCAGCAGCACAAAAGGCGCCAGGGGCAGGGTATGGACAATCGCAATAATCGTAGAATAGAGATCCCCGGAAGCGGCATAAAGTGCCATTACGTCCAATTTTCCGAATACCTGAAGTCCAAGACTGTAATTACCGAGGATGATAAAACTCACAAAGGTTCCGCCCAGACCGAATACGTAGCCGCCCAGGATGGTCTCCTTTACAGTTCTTCCTCTGGAAATATTTCCGATAAAAAACGGGGAGGCTACACACCATACCATCCAGTAGGCCCAGTAAAAGATCGTCCAGTTCTGCGGAAAAGAGGTACTTCTTAAAGGATCCGTATACGTGGAGAGTCCGATAAAATTCTGTACCAGATTTCCGATGGAGGAAAAACCGGTTTCAATAATATATCTTGTTTCTCCGCCAAATACCAGGACATAGGCCAGAAGGGCAAAAAACAGGTAAACACAGGAGGAAGCAAGCTTCATAACACCATGCATGCCCCGGACTACGGAATACGTATAAACAATGCAGGTTATAACGAGGATGGCAATGGTGATCCAGCGGGAGTTCCCGATTCCCAGAAGGTCAGCGGCAATCTGGCTCATCAGAGGCGTGGCGAGACTGAAGGTAGTAGCAGTCCCGGCTAAAAGCGCCACAACAGCCAAAAGGTCAATGATCCGTCCCGGAATTTTATCTGTCAGAGGCCCTAGAATCGGGCGGCACGCTTCAGAGTATTTCTGTTTCTTACCGCCCTTTACATGGAGCATAAAACCAAAGGCCACAGCCAAAACGAGATAAAAGCTCCAGGGGATTGGCCCCCAGTGAAAGAGCGGATAGGTACCGGACCAGTCCTGGATGGCTCCCATTTCGGCCATGTGAGGATCCTGTGCATAGAGAATCCATTCACAGAGGGAATAGAAAAGGATATCAGCGGCCAGCCCTGAGGTAAACATCATAGAACCCCAGGCAAAATAGGAATACTTGGGCTTTTCCCCGGGTTTTCCCAGCCGGATGGATCCATATCCGGAGAAGGCCAGGTAGAGCGACAGCAAAAAGATTCCCAGCCCGACAGCCAGATAAAAGGTGCCGAATTCTTCGCCGAGAAAGGTCCGGATACCGGATAACACCTCTTTTGAGGCTTCCGGAAGCAGGAAAAAGCTCAGGCAAAGGAAAAAAATAAAGGCAAAGGGAACCGCCGTGGTAATCCAGTCCAGCCGTTTCCTCAGAGAATGGTTTGGAGTTTGCAGAGTGCCGTTATTTCTGTCGTTCATAGGTCCTCCTTATCAAGTAGAGTACAAAAATACTCATACACACAATGTTCAAAAAATATTATTTATTTAAAATATTGAACACATTATAACACCGAATGGTAAAAAAAACAAGCGTTTGAGAGATTTTTACTCAGACGCCTGTTTTTTACCATTCGGTGTTATTGTTCCGTTTTCATCGGAGAGATCCGGACCTGGACTCCAAAAGACTCAATCGTGCTTTTATATTCTTCCAGATTTACCTGGGAAGCGGAATTTGCTTCTTTTAAAGCTTCCGGAATATGAAAGACTTCATATTTTTTCTGGCCTACCTGGTCAAACAAAAGAAGCTCAGCCTTGTTAACCTGGTGCTCTGCCAGGAGCTTTCCGAAATTCCATGCATCCGTCTGTGCAGCGTTGATTCCCGGGATAATAACGAGACGTGCAATCACCGGAATTTTCATGGCCATGGCAAAATCGAGATTATCCAGAATCGACCGATTCGATACACCTGTGAACTGAACATGCTTTTTCTCATCATAGTGTTTTAAATCAATCATCAGTAAATCCGTATGTGCTATCAGCCGGGAGAACACCAGGGGCGTGGAGCAGGCGCTGGTCTCCAGAATCGTGTGAATGGAATTTTCACGGCACTTTTTCAGAAGGGCAGCAGCAAAATCCGGCTGAAGAACAGCGTCGCCTCCCGATAAAGTAACTCCTCCGCCCGCACCATAATTATCCCTGTCCTCTAATATAATCTCCATCACTTCGTCCAGCTCCATGATTTTACTGACGAAATGAAGAACGCGGCTTGGACATTCATCAATACAGCTTCGGCATCCCAGGCAGGTTTCCGAGGTAAAAGAGAGCTGATTGTGATGAAAATGAAGGCTGTGAGTAGGGCATTTCTGTTCGCATAAATAACAGTAAAGACATTTCCTGTGATCCCATAGAATTTGAGTCGGCCGGTTCTGAGAAATGGGATGAGAACACCAGGAACACCGTAAGGGGCATCCCTTAAAATAAATCACAGTCCGCATTCCGGGGCCATCCTGCTTACTGTATTTTTGAATTTTAAATATATTTCCCTGCATATGTAACTCCTATAAAATGAGGGTGAAAAAAGAAAAAATACTGCTCTACTATATCACAGTCCTTTTTAAATGTAAATGAAAATAATCTTTACTGCACCACGTTCTGCGGGGTATGTGCCAGCCACTTGGCTGCATTGTCAAACACAATGACGGCGCGTTTTACCAGTGCCTCTTTTGTGGCAAAGGCTACATGAGGCGTAGCAATGACATTTTTGGCCTGAAGCAGAGGATGGGAGGCGGGCACCGGAGGTTCCATTTCAAACACATCGATGCCGGCACCGGCGATATGGCCTTCGTTTAAGGCTTCGGCCAGAGCTTCACTGTCTACGACAGGACCGCGGGAGGTATTGATTAAAATAGCGTTCTTCTTCATCAGAGCCAGCTGATTTCGTCCAATCAGTCCTCTGGTTGCGTCTGTGAGCGGGGTGTGCAGGGAAACAATATCGCACTCAGATAAAAGGGTCTCAAGAGAAACATAATGAATTCCCTCAATCTCTTTCACAGTACGGCTGTAGGCATATACCTCACAGCCAAAGGCCTGAGCAATTTTAGCGGTCCGAAGGCCGATGGCACCGGTGCCGACGACACCGAACTTCTTGCCTTCCAGTTCAAATCCCACCAGCCCGTCCTTTGTGCCTTCTTTGCGGACTGCGTCATTGCAGGGGATTATGCTGCGGTAAAGCGCAATAATCATGCCGAATACCAGATCGGCAACAGCCACAGTAGAGTAACCGGCGCAGTTGCAGACCATGACCCCATTCTTTTTGCAGGTGTTCAGGGCAATATGATCCACGCCGGTGAAGGCAACAGACAGAAGCTTCAAATTCTTACAGCCCTCGATCACATCGCTGTTTAGCGGAAGATTGGATACAACGATGATATCAGCATCCTTTCCGCGCTCAATCAGGGTTTCTGTATCGGTGACGCGGGTATCATAATATACAATTTCCAGATCGCTGGGAAGTGTCTCCGACGCCATCTGTAAAAGGCGCTCCTTTTCCACTCCCAGAGGTTCGATGATAACAAGCTTCATAGGGGGTACTCCTTTCGGTTTGTGATGTTATCATTGTATAGCCAAACGGCGGAAAATTCAACCGAAACAGGAATGGAAGAAGTCTTTGGGGCTTTACATACGCCGCCTCATAGGAAAGCGGAGAAATCCAGTTTTTGGGAGAGTATAAAACCCCTCCCTCTGCATAAGATAAAAGAAAAGGATTTTTAAACCAATGCAGAATTCCACACCGCGTCTTTCTTTTGTTTATCTATTAGAAAACAGCAGCCCCAGAGCTTTGGCCTGGGTGCGCGGCGGGAAGGAGGCCCCGCAGCTCTCCGGTCTTGTCAAATTTTATGATACACCGTATGGAGGTGTTCTGGTGGAGGCGGAGGTTTTCGGACTTCCCAATATAAACGCGCAGAATTCTTCGAATTATTATGCCATGCATATCCATAATGGCAGCGGCTGCTCTGACAGCTTCACTCATATAGACGGGCATTTTAACCCCACAAATGAGCCGCATCCGGAACATGCCGGAGACCTGATTCCTCTGCTCGGCAATCAGGGGTATGCGTGGACGGCATTCTATGATAAGCGCTTTAATATAGAAGAAATCCTTGGAAAATTTGTAATCATTCATGCAAAGCCCGATGATTTTACCAGCCAGCCGTCAGGAGATCCGGGTGCTGTGATTGCCTGCGGAGAGATTCGCAGGCCTTAGGAAAAGGCAGGAGAAAATACAGAAATCTTTTATCAAACATAAAAAACTGTGTCTGAAGGGCCGGGAAGTGAAAACTTCCCGGTTTTCCTTGATTTTTCTTGGTTTTTCCCAGTTTTTTTTACATTTTATCCCTTGACACCATTTGACAAACTGTATATAATAAGTAGGCGTGTAAAAATTCAAAGGAATTTCTGCGCGCAAAAGAGAAAGCTTAAAAAGCAACCACAGACAATATCACAGGAGGTGAAAAGGATGCCAACATTCAACCAGTTAGTAAGAAAGGGAAGACAGACATCTGAGAAGAAATCTACAGCTCCGGCTCTGCAGAAAGGATACAACTCTTTACAGAAGAGAGCTATCAACGCTTCTGCACCGCAGAAGAGAGGCGTTTGTACAGCCGTTAAGACTGCTACACCAAAGAAGCCTAACTCTGCTCTTAGAAAGATCGCCAGAGTTCGTCTTTCCAACGGAATCGAAGTAACAAGCTATATCCCGGGTGAGGGACATAACTTACAGGAGCACAGCGTTGTTCTGATCCGCGGCGGCCGTGTTAAAGACTTACCAGGTACCAGATATCATATCATCAGAGGTACTCTTGATACCGCAGGCGTAGCCAACAGAAAACAGGCCCGTTCCAAATACGGTGCTAAGAGACCGAAAGACAAAAAATAATAATTAGGTAAGATTCTTTAGAGATTTAGAATTGTAGTGCCGGACTTTGATATTGAACCTGTGGGTTGCAGGAAATCATAGAACCAGCACGAAACGTAAAGAGTGCGGACGCAGAGCCTAAAATGCTTCGCTAAGCACTGAATGCGAGTACCTAAGATCTAATGAAAAGCTTCGGCTTAGATACCCGGAGCTGAAGCAGATATTAAGGAGGGAAGTAACGTGCCACGTAAAGGACATACTCAGAAAAGAGACGTATTAGCAGATCCGCTGTACAACAATAAGGTTGTTACCAAGTTAATCAACAACATTATGTTAGACGGCAAGAAGGGTGTTGCTCAGAAGATCGTATACGGCGCATTTGAACGTGTAGCCGCAGAGACAGGAAAGGATGCCGTAGAGGTATTCGAAGAGGCTATGAACAACATCATGCCAGTTTTAGAGGTTAAGGCAAAACGTATCGGTGGTGCTACCTATCAGGTACCGATCGAGGTTAAGCCGGAGAGAAGACAGGCCCTTGCACTTCGTTGGATCACCCTCTACTCCCGTAAGAGAGGCGAGAAGACCCAGGAAGAAAGACTGGCAAAAGAGATTCTGGATGCAGCAAACAACACAGGTGCATCTGTGAAGAAGAAAGAAGATATGCATAAGATGGCAGAGGCTAATAAGGCATTTGCTCATTACAGATTCTAATAGGAGGAAAAAGCTTTGGCTGGAAGAGAATATCCGTTAGAGAGAACCAGAAATATTGGTATTATGGCTCATATCGATGCCGGTAAAACGACACTTACAGAGCGTATCCTCTATTATACTGGTGTTAACTACAAAATTGGCGATACTCATGAAGGTACTGCAACCATGGACTGGATGGCTCAGGAGCAGGAGAGAGGTATTACAATTACTTCCGCTGCTACTACCTGTCACTGGACTCTGCAGGAGAACAACAAACCAAAGGCAGGAGCATTAGAAAACCGTATCAACATTATTGATACTCCAGGACACGTTGACTTTACCGTAGAGGTTGAGCGTTCCTTACGTGTACTGGACGGCGCTGTCGGCGTTTTCTGTGCAAAGGGCGGTGTAGAGCCTCAGTCCGAGAACGTATGGCGTCAGGCTGATACCTACAATGTTCCTCGTATGGCTTTCATCAATAAGATGGACATTCTGGGTGCTAACTTCTACGGCGCTGTTGATCAGATTCGTACAAGACTTGGCAAGAACGCCATCTGCTTACAGCTTCCGATCGGTAAGGAAGATGACTTCAAGGGAATCATCGACTTATTCGAGATGAAGGCATATATCTACAACGATGATAAGGGCGAGGATGTTGCCATCACAGAGATCCCTGAGGATATGGCTGATGATGCTGAGCTTTACCGTACCGAGTTAGTAGAGAAGATCTGCGAGTTAGATGATGATTTAATGATGCAGTATCTGGAGGGTGAGGAGCCTTCCGTAGAAGAAATGAAGGCTGTTTTAAGAAAGGCAACCTGCGAGTGCCAGGCTATCCCGGTATGCTGCGGTTCCGCTTACAGAAACAAAGGCGTTCAGAAACTTCTTGATGCAGTTATTGAGTACATGCCGGCTCCGACCGATATCCCGGCTATCAAGGGTACCGATATGGACGGCAATGAGGCTGAGAGACATTCTTCCGATGAAGAGCCGTTCGCCGCTCTCGTATTCAAGATTATGACAGACCCGTTCGTAGGTAAGTTAGCATACTTCCGTGTATACTCCGGTACCTTAAATTCCGGTTCCTACGTACTGAATGCTACAAAGGGCAAAAAAGAGCGTGTTGGACGTATCCTTCAGATGCATGCCAACAAGCGTCAGGAATTAGACAAGGTTTACTCCGGTGACATCGCTGCAGCAATCGGATTTAAGTTCTCCACAACCGGTGATACTATCTGTGATGAGCAGCATCCGGTTATTCTGGAGTCCATGGAGTTCCCGGAGCCGGTTATCGACATCGCTATCGAGCCGAAGACCAAAGCTGGTCAGGACAAGATGGGCGAGGCTCTTGCAAAACTGGCAGAGGAGGATCCGACCTTCCGTGCTTACACCAACAAAGAGACTGGACAGACCATCATTGCAGGTATGGGCGAGCTCCATCTGGAGATTATCGTAGACCGTCTGCTTCGTGAGTTCCACGTAGAGGCAAACGTAGGCGCACCGCAGGTAGCCTACAAAGAGACCTTTACAAAGGCTGTAGATGTAGACAGCAAGTATGCTAAGCAGTCCGGTGGACGTGGTCAGTACGGACATTGTAAGGTTCACTTCGAGCCGATGGATCCGAACGGCGAAGAGACCTTCAAGTTCGAGTCTACTGTTGTCGGCGGTGCTATTCCGAAGGAGTACATTCCGGCAGTTGGCGAAGGTATCGAAGAGGCAGCTAAGGCAGGTATCCTTGGCGGATTCCCGGTACTGGGTGTTCATGCAAACGTATACGACGGTTCCTACCATGAGGTTGACTCCTCTGAGATGGCATTCCATATCGCTGGTTCCATGGCATTCAAGGATGCTATGCGTAAAGCAGGTGCTATCTTACTTGAGCCGATCATGAAGGTAGAAGTAACCATGCCGGAAGAGTACATGGGCGACATCATCGGAGATATCAACTCCCGTCGCGGACGTATCGAAGGTATGGAGGACATCGGCGGCGGCAAGATGGTTAAGGCCTATGTACCGTTAGCAGAGATGTTCGGCTACTCTACAGACTTACGTTCCAGAACACAGGGACGTGGTAACTACTCTATGTTCTTCGAGAAATATGAGCAGGTACCGAAGAGTGTTCAGGAGAAAGTTCTGGCTGGCAAGAGCGAGAAATAAGAAATAAATTAAGTGTGAATCCTTTTCCGAGGCAGTGAAAAACTGCCCGGAAAAGCAAATATAGGCTTGAAAAATAAGCTCTAATCGAATATAATTAGAGACAGCCTAACATAAATTATAAGCCTTAGTGGGCGCAAATTAAGGAGGACGTTAGAAAATGGCAAAAGCAAAGTTTGAAAGAACTAAACCGCATTGCAACATTGGTACCATCGGACACGTTGACCATGGTAAAACAACATTAACAGCTGCTATCACAAAGACTCTTCATGAGAGATTAGGTACTGGTGAGGCTGTTGCATTTGAGAATATCGATAAGGCTCCGGAAGAGAGAGAGCGTGGAATCACTATCTCTACCGCACACGTTGAGTATGAGACAGAGAACAGACACTATGCACACGTTGACTGCCCAGGCCATGCTGACTATGTAAAGAACATGATCACTGGTGCTGCTCAGATGGACGGCGCTATCCTTGTAGTTGCTGCTACTGATGGTGTTATGGCTCAGACAAGAGAGCACATCCTGCTTTCCCGTCAGGTAGGCGTACCGTACATCGTAGTATTCATGAACAAGTGCGATATGGTAGACGATCCGGAGCTGCTTGAATTAGTAGAGATGGAGATTCGTGAGCTTCTGAACGAGTACGAGTTCCCGGGCGATGACACACCGATCATCCAGGGTTCCGCATTAAAGGCTCTTGAGGATCCGAGCGGCGAGTGGGGCGACAAGGTTCTTGAGCTGATGGCTGCAGTTGACAGCTACGTTCCGGATCCGGTTCGTGAGACAGATAAGCCGTTCCTGATGCCTGTAGAGGATGTATTCTCCATCACAGGTCGTGGTACTGTTGCTACAGGCCGTGTTGAGCGTGGTACACTTCATGTATCTGACGAAGTTGAGATCGTTGGTATTCATGAGGAGGCTCGTAAGGTAGTTGTAACTGGTATCGAGATGTTCCGTAAGCTCCTTGATGAGGCTCAGGCTGGTGATAACATCGGTGCTCTGCTTCGTGGTGTTCAGAGAACAGAGATCCAGAGAGGTCAGTGTCTGGTTAAACCGGGTTCCGTAAAATGCCATAAGAAATTTACTGCTCAGGTTTACGTTCTGACAAAAGACGAGGGTGGCCGTCATACACCTTTCTTCAACAACTATCGTCCGCAGTTCTACTTCAGAACAACTGACGTTACAGGCGTTTGCGAGTTACCGGCTGGTACAGAGATGTGCATGCCTGGTGATAACGTAGAGATGACTGTTGAGCTGATTCACCCGGTAGCTATGGAGCAGGGTCTTCGTTTCGCTATCCGTGAGGGCGGCCGTACAGTAGGATCTGGTAGAGTAGTTTCTATCATCGAATAATTTCGAATTAAAATATAAAAGTATCCCGATGGGATACATGTGTCCAAGCGCAAGATGCCCAGGAGACTTCGGTTTCCTGGGCTTTTTCTGAATGACGACAAACTAAATTCAGACAGGAGGTCTACTATGTATTAACCGTCATCCACCCGTTATCAGTCTATGCCTTATCATCGGTGTGGAAACAGCGGGCTTAAGCTGCCAGCTGTTTCTTTAGGATTATGGCATAATTTTGGAGATACTTCTTCCTATGAGAATATGAAGAACCTTTGCTTTACGGCTTTTGACAACGGAATTACTCACTTTGATTTAGCCAACAACTATGGTCCGGCCCCGGGCAGTGCGGAAATCAATTTTGGCCGTATTTTGAAAGAGAATTTCAGACCTTACCGGGATGAGATGCTGATCAGCACCAAGGCGGGTTATGAGATGTGGGACGGCCCCTACGGAAATTGGGGGAGCCGTAAATATCTGCTGGCCAGTTTAGATCAGAGCCTGCAGCGCATGGGACTGGATTATGTTGACATTTTCTATCACCATCGCATGGATCCGGAGACGCCGTTGGAGGAGACCATGGGCGCTTTGGCTCAGGCGGTGACAAGCGGAAAAGCCTTATATGCAGGACTTTCCAACTACAACGGGGAAACACTGGAACGCGCGTCTTCGATTCTGAAGGAACTGCGCTGCCCATTTATTATCAACCAAAACCGGTACTCTATCTTTGATCGGACCATTGAGCAGAATGGTCTCAAGGATAAGGCGGCCAAACTGGAAAAAGGAATCATTGCCTTCAGCCCCCTGGCGCAGGGAATGCTGACCAACCGGTATTTAAATGGGATTCCGGAAGACAGCCGGATTCGGACAGACGGACGGTTTCTAAAGGAGGCAGCTTTGACAGAGGAGAGGGTTTCTCAAATCCGCAGGCTGAATGCTCTGGCCCTAGAACGCGGACAGACTCTGGCTGAAATGGCATTGAGCTGGATTCTGCGGGATGGAATTGTAACGAGTGTTTTAATTGGGGCTTCCAGACCAGCTCAGATTTTGGACAATCTGGGCGCTTTGAAGAACATCTCCTTTACAGGCGAAGAATTAGAAAAAATCAATCAGATAACCGGGTTTTAAAAAGCAATTTGGGTGACATCTGGAAACAAAAATTAAATACTCCTCCCCGGCGGACGCGAGATAGTAGGACACAAAGGCGCTGCTGTGATGCTTTGCTTTTTGAATGAAAAAATCCCCTGTGCAAATAACTCCAATTTGGCGTTTGCACAGGGGATTTTTTACAGGCCTTGCGGCAGTCTTTGAAGAAAGCATTTAAAGTGTTTCGAAAAATGCATTGGCATCCTTTTGAATATTCATATAGGGATTCTCGTGATCAAAGCTTCTCATACGGCCCTTGGCAGCGAGAACCCCTAACTGGATGGGGCCGGCGATATCCGCGTTGATCCGTTCATCCAGCATACCGCTGATAAAACCTCCTGCAAAGGAATCCCCGGCGCCGGTATCATTATTTAACTGATATTGATACAGCTTTTTGTGACGGACTGTGCGGATTTTGCATTTCCCGTCTTCAAAACGCAGGAGTTCATGGCGATCATCGTGCTTGACAATGAGCGTGCGCTCCGGGGACGGATTAATAGCAGTGAAATACTGACAGAGATTCTGGTAAAGAGGTCTGGCGCTTCTGGCATTGAGACCCAGATTCTTCTTTTCCGATTTATTTAAGAAAATATAGTCCGCATAAGAGATCAGGGGCTGCAGGCGTTCTCTCCATACGGAGGTATACTCGGAACCCGGGTCCATACTGACCTTCAGGGACGGATTGATAGCCTTGGCCCGGATAACATACTGCATAATGATTTCGAACTGGTCAAAGGCAGAAAGGGAGGATAAATGGATCCAACGAGCCCCGGAAAGATACTCTGCAAAGGACTGGCCGGTGCGCTCCTCCTGTTCCCGAATGCGCTCCAGCAGGGTGTTATTGGCACAGGGAGCGATTTTAATACAGTTTCGGGTATGATTATAGAGTCGGACAATGGATTTGGCGATAGCCCGGGAGTAGGGATCCTCAAAACGTTCTTTTGTGGTGAAGAGCCATTCACGGTTATCTAAATGGGCCAGCTCCTCATCCAGATTATTGGTTTTGCCATAGCGCAGATCAAAGCTGTTGGGTGTGCCGCAGACACCGGTATAAGCCACTGTAAGCTTCGGGAGAATATGTTTAATTACCTTCAAAGTAATGAATGCGGAGCCGCCGATCTGGGTCGTATACTCCTTATTTTTCATTACCAGTTCCAGAATATCATCCTCTACATCAGAGAGCGGATTGCTTAAATTTTCATCCGCTGCCTTTGCGTCTCTTACGACCAAGTCTTCTCCGGTGCAGTGAAACATGTAGTCATAATTAATTGCTCCAATACATACAACGTCTAAAGCCGCCATCCTTTGTCATACCCTCACAATTCCTATGTTATAGTAGTTTCTCGTGTTTTCGAAAAAAACCCCTTTTAGAATATACCAGAAAAAGGGACTTTGTCAAACAGAATGTAAAATTTTGTGTCAGCAGATTTCATTTAATATTTCCCATAATGCCTTCCTTTCTGCCGCACATTCTGCGGCGCAGCGTACGGCCTGGCCTGCAGCCCGTATAAAACAGCAATAGGCAGCCGTAACAAAAGCTCCCCGGCCATAAGTGACGCGGGGAGCTTTTTAAAGTTGAGAGATTCTTATTGTATGTTATGGTATCTGTCAATGTCCGGAGGAATGAGTGCTTTTGCATCCGCCGCAGCCTCCGCAATTACCGCAGTTGCCGTCACAATGGCCTCCGTTTTTATGGGAATTCCATATAGAGCGGATTGCCAGGACGCAGGCGATAACCAGGACCAGAATTACAATTGCATTTCCAAGATAGGCGGGCATATGCCGTTCCTCCTTTCCAAATTACAAAAACTTGATTTACAGTGATTCAGGTGATTATTTTGCTGTGTTATAGGATACCAGGTGGTGCTTGGATTCATCCGGCCGATAGCCTTTGCGTACAAGCAGATAGATAAGACCTGCCAGCAGTACAACACCCACAACCGTTCCGATGCCGAAGGAAACCTCACCTGTGAGAACTCCGCCGACCTGATACACGATCAGGGCCATCACATAGGCAAATACACACATGTAACCAATGGCGGCCAGAGTCCATTTCGTGTTGTTCATCTCTCTCTTGATGGCACCCATGGCAGCAAAGCAGGGAGCGCATAAGAGGTTGAAAATCATAAAGCTGTAAGCCGTTACTCCATTGAAGTCTGCGCCGACAAGAGCCCAGATTTCGTCGCCGGCCTCCGAAAGCTCATCAGCGTACTGATAGAGAACGCCGAAGGTAGCAACCACTTCCTCTTTTGCAACCAGTCCGGTAATGGAAGCAACCGCTGCTTTCCATGCCCATTCGCCGGTCCAGCCAAGAGGAGCAAAGATCCATGCAATACCATTTCCGATGGCAGCCAGAAGAGAGGTATTGTTATCCTCAACCATAACAAGGCTTCCGTTTTCCATACCAAAGCCCTGGAGGAACCAGAGAACGATACTGGAAAGAAGGATTACGGTTCCAGCTCTCTTAATAAAGGACCAGCCGCGCTCCCAGGTTGCACGGAGTACGTTTCCTGCGGAAGGAAGATGGTAAGCCGGAAGCTCCATAACGAACGGAGCAGGCTCGCCTGCAAATGCTTTAAATTTCTTTAACATAATACCGGAGATAACAACTGCCGCAATACCGATAAAGAATGCAGAAGCAGCTACCAGCGGAGAACCGCCGAATACAGCGCCTGCGAATAAGCCGATAATCGGCATTTTTGCACCGCAGGGAATGAAGCCGGTGGTCATAATAGTCATCTTACGGTCACGATCCTGCTCGATGGTACGGGATGCCATAATACCGGGTACGCCGCAGCCGGTAGCAACCAGCATCGGGATAAAGCTCTTGCCGGAGAGACCAAAGCGGCGGAAAATACGGTCCATAATGAATGCGATACGTGCCATGTATCCGACATCCTCCAGAATAGCCAGAAGGAAGAACAGAACTAACATCTGCGGAACAAAGCCTAGAACCGCGCCGACACCGCCTACAATACCGTCCTGAATCAGGCTGTAAAGAACAGTGCCCTCGGCTACGTTTAAGCCGGCCAGGATGGAATCCACTGCACCGGGAACGATTTCTCCAAACAGTACATCATTGGCCCAATCCGTACCCATGGTACCAAGAGCGACAGCGGATCCGCCCATGGCAATGGCATACACACAATACATAATTACCGCGAAAATCGGCAGAGCTAGGATTCGGTTGGTGACAATCTGGTCAATCTTATCAGAGGTGGAAAGACTGTGTTTTGCTGCTTTTTTCTTTACTGCCTTTCCGACCACATTGCTTATGTAAGTATATCGCTGATTGGTAATAATGCTCTCTGCGTCATCATCCAGCTCTGTCTCGCAGGCTGTGATGCAGGACTCTAAGTCAGCGCTTAAGGACTCGTCTAACTTCAGCTCCTCTACTACCTTCTCATCGCGCTCGAACACCTTAATAGCATACCAGCGCAGATACTGAGCGTCAACCTTTCCGTTTAAAAGATCCTCAATATGAGAAATGGCATTTTCCACGCTTCCGGTAAACACCTGCAAAAGCTCATGTTCTTTTTTGGCCTTTGCAGCAGCTACGGCGCGCTCAGCAGCTTCCTTGCTTCCCTGACGCTTTAAGGCGCTCATTTCAACAACCTCGCAGCCCAGCTCTTTGCCCAGCTTTGCCAAATCTACCTGATCCCCGTTCTTGCGGACCAGATCCATCATATTGATGGCAACCACAACCGGGAGTCCCAGCTCAATTAACTGAGTGGTCAGATACAGGTTACGCTCGATATTGGTACCGTCTACGATATTTAAGATGGCATCCGGTTTCTGAGTTACCAGATAATTTCTGGATACAACCTCTTCCAGCGTATAAGGAGATAATGAATAGATGCCCGGTAAGTCCTGAATGATGACTTCCTTATTGCCGCTTAAACGGCCTTCCTTTTTTTCTACGGTAACGCCGGGCCAGTTACCTACGTACTGGTTGGAACCGGTAAGGCTATTGAACAGGGTCGTCTTACCGCAGTTCGGGTTACCCGCTAATGCAATTTTAATTTCCATTTCGGTTTGCTCCTCCTAATCAAAGTTAACATAGGCTAACTATTTTTCAAAAAAAATAGCTGCTTATCGGTTACTGTACCTCAATCATTTCCGCATCGGCCTTGCGCACCGATAATTCGTAGCCGCGAATGTTTAACTCCATCGGATCTCCCAGCGGAGCAACCTTACGGACCAGAATCTCCACGCCCTTGGTAATACCCATATCCATGATACGGCGCTTTACAGGGCCTTCGCCGTGGAGCTTTATCACGGTTGCGGTCTCACCTACTTTGACATCTTTCAGTGTCTTCATGCCATTCCCTCCTGTTTAAATCATGATCCGGTTGGCCATGGAGCGATCCAGCGCCACCCGGCTGTCCTTTACCTGCAAGATGAGATTGCCGGCAATCTCGCTTACGATAGTTACATCACTGTTTACCACGAAGCCAAGCTCAGCCAAGTGCTGGCGGACCTCATCTTTGCCTGTGATACGGCGGATCGTTACGGTCTCGCCTGTTTTAGCCATTGATAAAGGCATCATAACATCTCCCTTCCTGCATAGTTAAATGGACCTAACATAAGTTAACTATACCTAACCCACACACTAGAAAAAATGGTTAGTTTTGCATAACCACCTTCGTTCCTAAAATATAGCACATGTGATCTGCTATGTCAATATAGATTTTTCATTTATTTTATTATAAAATAAATTGCTGAATTATGAAAACACAGGACGGAGAAAACGCCGGGGAAGCGAAAAAAGAGATATTAGCAAAGCTTCGGAAATTAGTATGTGCGGGGAGGAAAAATGAAGTTGGGAAAAATCGGACAGGGTAAGACGGCCGGGCTAAACGGGCCGGTCAAACCGGGCGGAACGGCCGGGCGGGTAAAAAAAGAGGAGGAAATATCCATGACAGGGGCTGATCTGAAAAAGATTGCGGCAGCCTCTATGCTGATCGATCATGCCGGCGCTCTGTTTGCCGGAAGCGGATGGCTGTACTGGCTCTGCCGGTTCGTGGGGCGGATCGCATTTCCTCTCTACTGTTTTTTGCTGGCAGAGGGCTTTATCCATACAAAAAGCAGAAAGAAATACGGGCAGAGTCTGCTTTTGTTTGCTCTCGTATCGGAAATTCCGTTTGATTTGACCTTTTGGGGAGAAGTGCTGGAATTTGGCTATCAAAATGTGTATGTGACACTGTTTCTGGGAGTCTGCATGCTGGGAGCTCTGGAACGGCTGAGCGGAAAGGTTTTCCTCCAGACAGGGGCAGCGGTTCTTTTTTTTGCTGCTGCTGAGGTGCTGCGCTGTGATTACGGGGGAGTAGGCCTGCTTTTAATTGCCGCGTTTTATTACTGGAGAATGGGCATGCTTGCGTGGCCGGCTCCGCTTGGCATTGCGGCCTGGGAGTCGCTTCCTTGTCTGGGGAGCGGAGCGCTCAGCTTCCTGTTCATCCGCTTGTATCAGGGAGAGCGGGGAGAGATCCGGTACAAATATTTCTGGTATTGGTTTTATCCCCTGCATCTTCTTGGACTTTTCTTCATATCCTGTTTAGTAAGGGGATAGAAAAAAGGGATTGACACCGTCTTAAGAATGTGATACCTATTAAATGGGGGTTAGTCATAACTAATTATCATTGCCCGGATCTGCTTCTGCATGTTTTCCGGTTAAAAAAAGGATAAAGGAGGAATAAAGCCATGCCGATTTCAATGGGACTTACAGGAATGCCATATACGATTCAGAAGATTAGCGGAAGGCCGGAAATGAGTGCCTTTTTACGTTCCATGGGATTTCATGAGGGAGTGCCGGTAACCATGGTGATTCAGAGGGGGAGCAATATGATACTCCGGATTCACGGACTCAGCGTGGCGGTCAATGAGGAGCAGGCCAGGAATATACTGGTGGGATGAGGCTGTATGTAAGATATTATTATAGATGAGATATAATGATATAGATGAAACAGTAATAGATAAGATATAAATTCATAGAAAGAGGATGAAATATGAGCACAGCAGATGCTATTATTTTAACCGTTCTTGCAGCCTTCCTTCTTTTGGAAGTGCGTTCCATGCTCCGGCGTCGAAGCAGAATAAAACGAAGTGACTCAAAGGGATACAGCTGTTCCGGCTGTTGTTCCGGTTGTGCCGGCTGCCCGGGCTGTGCAGGCGGCCGCAAGACGAGCCCGTCCGAAGAAAAAATAGAAAGCTCCAATGTATAGAATCGAAAACAGGAGAAAAAACCATTACAAAGCCGCTCTCTGTCAGAGGCAGTTCCGGTGAAGGCCGGACTGCGCAAAACAGAGGGCGGCTTTTATGATATTGGCTTGCAAAGATAGAAAATCTAAGGTATACTCAAATTTTAGAAGGAGATGTACGCAATGAGAATCATAAAAGAATCGCAGGTAAGGACAGAAGAAGATAATCGGAATTTGCGGGACAGCGTGACCGCCATCATAGACCATGTACGGGCCGAGGGGGATGCTGCGCTGCATGAATATAATGAAAAATTTGACGGCTGTGTTCGTAAGAACCTACGGGTATCCAGAGAGGAGATAGAGGAAGCCTATCAGGCTCTTTCTGAAGAAGAAATCTCGGATTTAAAAGCAGCCTATCACAATATCCGGGCCTTTGCCGAGGCACAGAGAGAGACGGTAAAGCCGTTAGAAAATTTCAGCCCCCAGTCGGGCATTTTTCTGGGGCACCGGATTATTCCGGTGGGATCCTGCTGCTGTTATGTACCAGGCGGCAATTACCCTCTGTATTCCACGGCTCTGATGCTGGCAGCGCCGGCTAAGGCAGCCGGTGTGAAGCGGGTAACAGCCTGTTCTCCGGTTGTAAAAGGCACGGATCGGATTAATGCAAAGACGCTGGTTGCCATGGATTTGGCCGGTGTGGATGAAATCTATGCCGTAGGCGGCGCTCAGGCCATCGCTGCCTTTTCCTACGGAACGGAAACTATCCGTCCGGTGGATATTATTGTAGGGCCGGGAAACCGCTTTGTCACAGAGGCAAAACGCCAGTGTTACGGTCAGGTAGGGATTGATTTTGTGGCAGGCCCCAGCGAAGTGCTTGTCATTGCTGATGGCCGCGCCAATGAAAGAGTGGTGGCTGCGGATCTTCTGGCACAGTCCGAACACGATGTCAATGCCAAGGGCATTCTTCTGACCACAGACGAGGCCTTTGCATTCCGCGTGATAGCGGCAGTGGAGAAGGAACTGGAAACGCTGGATACAGCAGCCATTGCAAGAAAATCCTGGGAGACCTTCGGAGAGGTCTGTGTAGTGGACAGCTTAGAAGAGGCTGTGCTGTATGCCAATGAATATGCACCCGAGCACCTGGAACTCAATATCGAGCACCCGGATGACATCATGGAACAGCTGAACAATTACGGTTCCCTTTTTATCGGAGAAAATACGGCGGAGGTATTCGGAGATTATGCGTCCGGAACGAACCACACTCTGCCGACTCTAAAGGCAGCCCGTTATACCGGAGGCGTTTGGGTCGGAACCTTTTTAAAGACCTGTACCCACCAGAGTATGTCTTCGGAAGCATCAAAACAGATTGCACCGCTGGTAGCACGGCTGGCTCACGGAGAGGGACTTTCCGGTCATGCGCTGGCAGCAGAAGTGCGGGGAGAATAAAAAGGTACGGAGGAATTTATGCCCACAACAGATCCATTGGTAACCCCCATTGTGAAATGGGTAGGAGGTAAACGGCAGCTGCTGGATACCATTGTACCGTTGATACCGGAATACAGTACATATTATGAGCCATTTGTCGGCGGCGGCGCCGTTTTCTTTCACATGCAGCCGAAAAAGGCTGTGATTAATGATTCCAATGAAGAGTTAATCAATATTTACCGGGTGATCAAAGAACACCCGGAGGAGTTAATTGCCCTTTTGCAGCAGCATAAGGAAAAGAACTGTCAGGAATATTTCTACGAGGTTCGTTCCCTGGATCGCAGCTGGGAAACCTTTGTGGATTTATCTCCGGTGGAGCGGGCGGCCAGAATTATATATTTGAATAAGACCTGCTACAACGGCTTGTTCCGGGTGAACCGGGCCGGAGAGTTCAATGCACCGTGGGGACGGTATAAAAACCCCAATATTACCAACGAAGAAACCATCCGGGCTATGAGCCGGTATTTAAACAAAGCGAAGGTGATGATTCTCTGTGAGGACTATCGGGAGACCTTCAAGGGGATCCGGAAGGATTCCTTTGTCTATCTGGATCCGCCCTATATGCCTCTGAGTTCTTCCTCCTCCTTTACGGGATATACGGCAGCCGGCTTCGGCCCGCAGCAGCAGATTGAACTGAAAAAGCAGTGTGATCTCTTAAATAAAAGAGGAATTCGCTTCCTTTTATCCAATTCCTGCTGTGAATTTATCGAAGATTTATATAAGGACTATATTGTAGAGCGGGTGTCTGCCAAACGGACCATCAATGCCAAGGCAGACCGGCGCGGTGCAATCGATGAATTGCTGGTGAGAAATTATGAGCTTAATTGATGAAAAATGGGAGCTGCTCTTTGACCGATATGAGATAGAAAAAAAGGTGTCAGAGAGCGGCCTTTTTTATATCACAGCCGATCAGATCCGGGAATATAAGGAACCGCGGCTGATGACAAAATTTGATACCCGGGAGTCCCTTCCGAAGGTATTCGGAAAGAAGCTGGGCATTCTCCCCGTGACCCGGGGAAGCTATGTGATCGGAGATTTTGATTTGTATCAGGACTTTCCGGAGCAGGAAATGCTTTCAGAGAATGCCGCAGACAGCTGTAAAGACAGAATAGATCAGGTATCGAACCGGGTGAAACGGGTATATCTGCCGGATGGATATGAAACCATTGATATAAATGATATTCGTTCCGAGGCGGGCGCCATCAATGTCATGGGAATTACCGGAATTCTCGATGATTTCTTAGGCGGAAGCAATTTCAGGCAGACTGTATCAGGAAGAATGGCATCGGGACATTTTACGTGTTTCGTAAATCCCCATGGTTTAAAGAAGGAAGCGGGACCGGCAGCTTTTCTGCCGTCCGGAGCTCATGTCCCCAGCCGGCTGGAAATCCAGAACTCTCAGGTGGAGATTGACGGCGGCTTTGAAAATCGGGAATCCTTTGCAGTGCTGGAGGGGAAAAATGTCGTTCACGGAAATTTCCTGGTACGTCAGCTCTATTATCCCTACCGTCTTTGGGAGCAAAAGCTGAAAAAGCCGGTACGTCCGGTTTTTATGGTGTATTCCAATAATATCTTCCGCCTGATGGAATATGAATTTACGGATCTTCTTCATTATAATTCCATTCGCCTGGTGCAGGAACGCCTTTACAGTCTGGAGGATACAGAGATTACGTGGGAGGCTCTGCGGGCGGTATGGCAGCAGACCCAGGTAAAACCGGAGCCGGATGTGACGTTTATTCAGGCCGACAGCTTTGAAAAAGTCATTTCCCTGGCAGAACATTTAAATGATCATGCTATGACAGCAGCAGAAATTGCTGAAGTGTTCGCTTTTCAGGAGCGCCAGTCGGATTATTACTTTAATGCCTGCCGTTTTTTAGGCCTGGCAGAAAAGAGAAAAGACGAGGACGGATATATCCGGGTACATTTGACAAAACAGGGAAAGGGAGTGCAGAAGCTTCGTTATAAAGCGCGTCAGCTGGAATATGTCAGATTAATTCTGGAACATGAGATTTTCCATGAATTATTCGGAATCGTGCTTCAAAACGGAATGATACCGGACAAGCGGGAAATATGCCGGAGAATGGAAGAACTCCGCCTGTGCAGCCCCAGCCTGATCTTACGCCGATCCTCGTCGGTGGTGGGATGGCTGCGGTGGATGGCAGGGCTGACGGAGTAAGTGAAAGAAATCATTCCGGATAAGTAAGCTGCTCTTCGGTGATGGAATTCAACACCTCAGACAGGAAGCGGCCGGATAAATATTTTGCCATAGGCAGGTTCATATCCAGGTAATTCCCGCAGTCCTTAGCGCTGGCGCCCGGAACCTCTCCCTCATAATCACGCATAAAGGTAAAGAGATCCTTCATAAGCGGAAGAATGTCACGGGAGGTCAAATCACCTGTAAGCAGCAGGTAGAAACCGGTGCGGCAGCCCATAGGCCCAAAATAAAGAATGCGTTCCTTCCATGTCTCATTGTTGCGTAAAAAGGTAGCTGCCAGATGTTCAATGGTATGAACCTCGGCAGTATTCATGACCGGCTCAAAGTTAGGACGGGTCATGCGGATATCAAAGGTAGTAATAACAGTTTCTCCGGCATGATCCTTACGGGAAACATAGATGCCGGGAAGAAGACGTAAATGATCGATTGTAAAGCTGGTGATTTTCTCCATAGAATTTCATTCCTCCTTAATTATATGATTTATCTGCGGACATATTTGTGGACTTATTTGCGGTTTAAGCATCCCGTTCCGCCTGTTTGTTTCATGTGATAAGCTCCTGTTCTTATGCCTATGAGTTTTTAATATGAACTCATAATTTAAGAAAGGAATGCTGGAGTTAGTGTAGCAGATTATGGAGAAAAGTGCAATGGGAAGAGGTACGTCTGCCGAACAGTCGGACCTAGGTGGGCCGCTGTCTCTGTCTCCAGTCAGCCTCGATTCTTCGGTACTATTTCATAAGAAAGAGGAGCCCCTTCATCAAGAAAGAGAAACTCCATTTTGGGTCATGCAGAGAGGTATGTAAAAAAGAAGAAAAAAAGTAAAAAAAGTGGTTGACATTTTTTACACGGTTTGATATTATAATACTCGCCTTGAAACACAGGACTTCAAATCGACAGCAAAACAGAAAAATGTTTGCAAAAAGATTTGAAAAAA